>OGMW01002693.1_pt1 | contig 11012 bp, 10 predicted proteins | sample 1573281 | NCBI WGS metagenome assembly OGMW01 (sample SAMEA2581907, study PRJEB24529) | metagenome | biome: Human gut stool | place: China | collected 2011
TTGTCTACCGGGGTTCTTAATGCTGCCATTGCAGGAACGACTTCCTCATGGTAAGTGATGGCTGTCCTCCGGGAACAGGAGATGTACCTCTTACTGTTTTCCAGTCTATGCCGATAGACGGAATTATTATTGTAACTTCACCACAGGATCTTGTTTCAATGATTGTGGAGAAGGCAATTAATATGGCTAAGCTTATGAATATTCCGGTTCTTGGAATTGTCGAGAATATGTCTTATTTCAAATGTCCAGATTGCGGTAATATTCATTATATATACGGAAAGAGTAAGATTGATGAAGTGGCAGCAGCTAACGATATCAAGACTGTTGCAAAGCTTCCAATGGACGCAAAGGTAGCTGGACTTGTCGATTCAGGAAAGGCTGAGGAACTTGATGTGTCTGCATTAGATGGAATATTTGATGCAATTATGGCTTAACAGAGAAGAATAATGAAAAGATTGATTTTATTTAAAGGCGGAGTAGAAACATTAGAATTCTTTACAGAGCAGATGGCTGCTGTATGGGAGAAGATGGGCTGCTCCGTCTTCTGGTATAATTTAATGTTACAGCAGGCCAGTTCTTCTGCACTGGTGGAATTTTTCAAGGCTCACAGCTCAGACGAGTGGTATATGTTTACATTTAACTTTGAAGGAATAGCAGGAGAAGCCGGTCTGTATCGTGATGATGGCTGGAATTTCTGGGACTGGGCAGGTGTTAAGGTTGTAAATGTGGTTGTAGATCACCCGCTTTATTACAACAAATATATCCGAAAGCACCCTGAAAAGTATATTCAGTTTGATATTGATGAAATGCATGTCGCATACATGAAAAGATTTTTCCCGGAAGTACATACTGAATATATGCTTACAGCCGGAACAGAGCTTAATTATAACAGATGTATAATGCCTGATAAGAATTACCTGTCAATGAAGGAAAGACCGATAGATATTATATTTACAGGTAATTACACTCCGAAAAGAATACTAAGGAAACATCTGGATAACATGGATGATGAGTATATAGATTTCTATGAGGGTGTGCTGTCATATCTGATAGACAATCCGTCAGAGACGATTGATGAGGCGGCGGAAAATGCGTTACGCAGGGAATTCCCTGATATTACAGACGAACAGCTTGTCGACTGCATGCCTAATATGATGTATGCAGACCTTGCTGTAAGATTCCACTACAGGGAGCTTGCAATAAGGGCACTGGCTGATTCAGGACTTAAGATTCATACTTATGGCGCAGGTTATAATTATATCGAATGTAACCACCATGAGAATATAATAGAGCATGGCGGCGTTGATTCCAAGGTGTGCCTTGATATGATTAGCCAGGCAAAGATTTCTCTTAATGTAATGCCGTGGTTTAAGAAGGGCGCACACGACAGAGTGTTTAACACTATGCTTAATGGAGGTGTTGCGCTTACTGATACTTCGCTGTTTTACGAGAATACATTTGCAGATGGTGAAAATGTGTTGTTCTATTCACTTGAGGATTTAAGGGAATATGAAAAGTCGGGATATGATGAGCATATAGCAGCGAGAATCACGGATAAGGTTAAATGTGCATTAGCTGATACAAAACATTTGCAGGAAATCGCTGACAGCGGGTATGAATGCTGTAAGGGTAGGCATAGCTGGATTGAGAGGGCTGCAGTGATTGAGAAGTATTTTCGTTAAAGGGAATTTAATAATACAAATAAACATGTGTGTGCAATTTTTCTGTACTCAATGCCATAAATCACTAGAATATATGACTCGATTACAGTATTATTATAAATAACAGATACAGACAGGTTATTTTATAATAGGAGTATATTATGGCAAATTCACAAAAAGGCAAGATTGATATGACCACAGGTCATATCATGAGAAATATCATACTGTTTGCGATACCGATTATTATTGGAAATGTTTTGCAGCAGTTATATACTACGGTTGATGCACTTGTAATAGGTAAATACTGTGGTGATACATCTTTAGCTGCGGTAGGAACGAGTTCACAGCCAGTTGAAGTATTATTATGTGTCTTTTTAGGAATAGGAACAGGTGTGTCTATTCTTATTTCACAATATACCGGGGCCAGGGAATCGGGAAAGGTTGTTTCAGTATGTGGAACTTCAATAACATTTATATATATTATAGGTATTCCGATTGGAATTCTAGGTTGGTTTGCAGCACCATATATTCTGGAATTCATGAAAGTGCCGAAGGATGTGTGGGATGCCGCATTAATCTATACAAGGGTTGTATTCTTAGGCACACTTGGTAATCTGGGGTATAATATGAATGCTGGAATTTTAAGAGGACTTGGAGACAGCAAGGCTTCGCTATGGTTTCTGGTTGTGTCATGTGTTTCTAATATAGTATTTGATTTATTGTTTGTTGCAGGTTTTGGAATGGATGTAGCCGGGGCAGCACTTTCTACAAGTATTGCCATGTTTATTTCATGGATTGTAAGTATTGTTTACATAAGAAAGAAGTTTCCGGAGATACAGTTTACATTTTTGCCGAAAAGATTCTCTGGAACAATGATGAAAGATATTCTGGCTATTGGCTTACCTGTTGGTCTTAACAATTCGCTTTATTCATTAGGACATGTTGCATTACAGACCTTTAATAATTCACAGGGTGCTATATTTATGGCAGGAGGTGCAGTAGCAGGAAGAATTACAGGATGCTCTAACATAGCAATTACCGGATTGTCTTCGGCGGCCACTACATTTTCAGGTCAGAATTACGGTGCTAAGAAATACTCAAGAATTAAAGAAGGACACTGGAGAATTCCATTGTGTTCAGGTCTTATTACATTAAGTTGTGGATTGTTTTTCATAATGATACATAAACCTATAATACGTTTCTTTTCATCAGATGAAATGGTATTGATGTATGCGAGCAGGCATGTTGTTGTCATGCTACTTTCACAGTGGTTTTTTGCTATCTTTAACTGTATAATATCTATTGTAAACGGAACCGGAAAGGTGCGTTATACTACAATTGTCAATATTCTTATGCTTTGGGCGGTCAGAATTCCAAGTGCTTATATTATTAACAGATACTTTGATGGAACATGGGTAATGTTGTGCTTCCCAATTTCTTTCAGTTTTGGAATGTTTGCAATGATAGGTTATTATCTGTTCTCGCCAGCATGGAAAGAAGTTATGAGAATGGCAGAAAAAAATTCATAATGCCGGTAAAATATAAACCCCTGTATCAACATGCATGGAATTGTTGATACAGGGGTATTAATTTAACAAAATGTTATTTCAGAATAATTACTGAAGGAGTGTAAGAACACCCTGGTTAGACTGATTAGCCTGAGCAAGCATAGACTGTCCAGCCTGAGCTAAGATGTTGTTCTTGCTGTAGTTAACCATTTCTTCAGCCATATCTGTATCACGGATACGAGATTCAGCTGTCTGAAGGTTCTCTGAAGCTGTGTCAAGGTTGTTGATTGTGTGCTCAAGTCTGTTCTGAACAGCACCCATTCTTCCTCTTGCAGCAGAAACCTTCTTGATAGCTGCATCAATAGTTGTTGTTGCTGTCTTAGCACTTTCCTGAGTGCTTAAGTTAACATTATTTCCACCAACTCCAAGAGCATCAGCACTCATATCATCAAGTGTGAAGTTCATTGTCTGACCTTCGTTAGCTCCAATCTGGAGTTCAATACCCTTACCTGTAGCTGTAGAAGATGGCTTTAAATCAATAGAAGTAGGAGTTGTTTTATTAGCAACAGCATTAATACCAGTCTTAGCGCTGATTAATGCTGCCATTGCTGCAGCTTCTTTATCGTCAGCTGCGGCTCCTGCTGTTTTTACATAATTAACATCTTTGTAGTCATCACCAAGCTTGGCTGGATCTGTAACATACGCGAACTTCTCGCCATTAACAGTGAAAATCTTGTCTTCGATATTACCATTTCCGTCATATGAGCCAATTTCTTTATTAATGGTTGTATATTCTTCTGAACCATTTGTAGCAGTAGTGACTTTAGCATCAGCTGCATCCTGCTTTACTAATATAGCATCTGATGTTGCACCAGTTTCTTTAGCTGTAAATACAAGAGTACCGGTTGCACCTGCTGTAATATCATATGAATTACCTAAATCTGTATTGCTTAAAGCCTCAGCGAATGCTTTTCCTGATGAAGCTGCATCTCTAGTTGTACCATCTGTTTTTAATTCTTTTCCATCAACAGTATATTTACTGCTTGCTTTATCATAATGAACTGTTACACTAGTTGTTGATGCGTTTCCATTCTTATCTAAAACAGTAACACTTAAAGTTGAATCTTTATCCTCACCAACTTCTGTAACTGCAGCTGATGTATTAACCTGTGCCGTTGCTTCATTAGGTGTTGTTGCGCCTGTAGCAGCACTCTTACTTACAGATACCTGAACCTTGCTTCCTGACTGTGAACCATCAAGTAACTTCATTGTGTTGAACTCTGTTGTATCAGAGATTCTTGTTAACTCGCTCTGAAGCTGCTCGATTTCGTTCTGTACAGCCTCTCTGTCTTCATTAGTTTCAGTACCGTTAGAAGCCTGTACTGAAAGCTCTCTCATTCTCTGAAGGATAGAGTGCTGCTCATTTAAAGCACCTTCTGCTGTCTGGATAAGTGAAATACCATCCTGTGCATTAGTTGAAGCCTGGTTAAGACCTCTGATCTGGCTTCTCATCTTTTCTGAGATTGAAAGTCCTGCGGCATCATCTGCTGCACGGTTAATTCTGTAACCTGAAGATAACTTTTCTGTTGATTTAGACTGAGCTGAAGCAACTCCGCTGAGCATTCTGTTAGCATTCATAGCTGACATATTGTGTTGTACTACCATAGTATATACCTCCGTGTATAAATAATATTTTTATGGAAGGGAATCCGTTCCCATTCCATTAGTTAATTAAATAGAAATGTACTTGACATAACTATTTGATTAGTGTTTATAATAAACAGAATTACCATGCTAATCCTGAGTATTATTTTTTTTAGTATTCTTATCCTCTTTGATAAGATGTCGGATTTTGGAGACTGTCTCCTGCGAGAGCTTAGGTTCTGCATAGTAAGACGGAGCAGAATGTGGATTATTATTTTCTGAGCTGTCTTTTTTTCTGGAAAGAACCTTACTTCTTACAATGTTAAGTTCTCTGGGGGCATCAATAAGAAGATGAATGTTGCCATCTGTTCCGCCCGAATACACTACCCGGATATCATTGCCAATATTAATAAATTCACCGGGTTTGATTGTGAGCTTTAACATTTCAAAACCTCCTTGCTTTCCATGACCATGCAACAAAATGTTTCAAATTGTTGCATCCCAACAATTACATGGAGGTAAATAATATGGGAACATCTCAACCAATCAGGAGCTTAGATGAACTGACAGCTTTTCGTAGTTATTATTTAAATAAGGAGGTTAATCTTCGTAATTACATGCTGATATGTATGGGACTTAATACTGCATTAAGAATTAGTGATATGTTGCAGTTAAAATGGGGGAATGTGTATGACTTTGATAGGAAACATTATGCGAAACATATCGTTGTACAAGAGGGAAAAACAGGAAAGGAGACTAGAATAGCAATTAATAATAATCTTATAGATGCATTTGAGATGTACATGGGAAGTTTAAAGAGTGTTTCAGGTAATGATTATATTTTTACAGGAAAAACAAAGGGAACGCATTTATCACGTTCACAGGCATTCAGAATAATTACACATGTAGCAGAAGCCCTTAATATGGAGAATGGAATAAGCTGCCATTCTTTAAGAAAAACTTTTGGATATTATGCATGGAAATATGGAACGCCTCCGGCAATGTTAATGGAAATATATAATCATTCGTCATATGAAATTACTAAAAGATATCTGGGAATCAAACAGGATGACAGAGATAATGTTTTTTTGAAAGTGAATTTATAAATATATTAATAATTAATTTTAAATTAAATTGAAATTTAGACTAAAGAATTTGATGTCGATGTCGATATAACATATGAAGTTAATAAATAATAATTAATATGGGATGCAACAATTTGAAACATTTTGTTGCATCCCTTTAGTTTTTATTATTCTTCTTTTTTAAGATATAATACTAGAAAAGAATTTAGTTTCAATATTGACGCATATTCAATAAGCTATGCGGGTATGGCGGAATTGGCAGACGCGCTAGATTTAGGTTCTAGTGTCAACAGACGTGCAGGTTCAACTCCTGTTATCCGCATATTTTTCAGGCTGATGCACTTCTTTGTGTGTCAGCTTTTTTTGATTTGGAAAATATCAGATTGTGGTGTACAATAAAGAAAACATGTCCGGAAAGGAGGCCAATATGGCAGAGTATGTATTAGAAAACAACATTTTAAAAGTTACGGTGGATTCTAAGGGATGTGAAATAAGAGATGTATTGTGTAAAACTGACAATACACACAGAATGTGGAACGCCAATCCCGAAGGATGGAAAAGAGTTGCACCTGTTCTTTTCCCGCTTATTGGCAAATATAAGGATAACCAAAGCATTTATAATGGAAAAGTATATGAAATGGGTCAGCACGGATTTGCAAGAGATATGGAATTCACACTTGTTAAGCATAATGACGGTATGCTGGTTATGAGACTTGAATCCGATGAAAATACTAAAGAGAAATATCCTTTTGATTTTGCATTGGAGCTGGAGTATCACCTTATTGACAATGAGATTAAAGAAGTATACAGAGTAATCAATAAAGATAATGTAATGATGCATTTCAGCATAGGTGGTCATCCGGCTTTTGTAACACCAGAGAATGATGCAAGCATGGCTGGCTGTAAAATAAGATTTGATGCAGACAGAATTACATATCATCTGATAGGAGATTATCAATTAATGGCTAGGGACGAGTATGAGCTGCCATTAATTAATCATGAATATACAATACAAGAGGACAGCTTTGAAAAAGATGCATTTATAATTGAGGGTGGTCAGGCAGGAACAGTAAGTCTTGTTAAAAATGAAAAGCCTTTTGTTACAGTTAAGTTTGATACGCCGGTATTTGGTCTGTGGTCATGCAAATCAAAAAATGTTCCATTTGTATGTATAGAGCCGTGGTATGGAAGAACAGATGCCATAGATTTTACAGGGGAGCTTAAGGACAGGGAATACAGTAATCATATTGATGCCGGAGAAGTTTTCGAGAAGTCATTTTCAATCTTTTTTTATTAATAACATTATTAACGTAAAAACAGCGCCGTATGCCATTGTATGCAATATAGCGCTGTTTTTTATGCAAAGTGATTACTTTAAAAACATATGTATTAAACTGTTATTTGTTTTTGTGTATGGCTGGTAGCGCATAGGCAGGTCAAGCCAGCATTTTTTATCTACAATGCTCTTATAGTGTGAAAATGTATCAAATCCGGCTTTTCCGTGATATGAGCCCATGCCACTTTCACCGAATCCGCCAAAGCCCATCTTGGAAGTTGCAAGGTGAATGATTGTATCATTGATACAGCCACCACCGTAATTGCATCTTGAGGTTACATAACGGGCTTCTTTCTTATTCTTAGTGAAAATATACAGAGCAAGCGGGTGCATGTGTGTATTGACAGTGTTTACTGCCTCCTCGACAGAGTGAAAGGTAAGTATTGGCATAAGCGGACCAAAAATTTCTTCCTGCATCACAGCGTCGTCAAATGTAACATTATCCATTATCGTAGGTTCAATACGCAGAGAATCTGCATCTGATGCACCACCAAGAACGACTTTACTATTATCGATAAGACCTGATATTCTGTTAAAATGCTTTTCATTAACAATTTTGCCATAATCATTGTTGTTAAGTGGAGAATCTGTAAACTGGCGCTTTGTTTCGTTGATAAGTTCTTTCACAAGATGGTCTTTGATACTGTCCTGAACATATATGTAATCAGGCGCAACACATGTCTGCCCGCAGTTTAAGAATTTGCCGAATACAATTCTTCTGGCAGCGAGCTTTAAGTCCGCAGATTCTGTTACTATACATGGGCTTTTTCCGCCAAGCTCAAGTGTTACCGGGGTTAAGTATTCAGCGGCTTTGCGCATAACTTCCTTGCCGACAGCCTGGCTTCCTGTAAAGAATATGTAATCAAAATGTTGATTAAGCAGACAGTTATTTTCAGCTCTTCCGCCAGTTACAACAGATACATAAGCAGGGTCAAATACTTCTTTTATTATGAGGCACATAACATCACTGACATAAGGTGAGTACGCACTTGGTTTAAGAATCGCAGTGTTTCCTGCGGCAATTGCGTCAACAAGGGGTTCCATTGTCAGAAGAAATGGATAATTCCAAGGACTCATAATAAGGACAACTCCGCGTGGTGACGGCTTCTTAAAGCTTCTGGAATGAAATTGCGCAAGGGGTGTTGGAACATTTTTCTCTCTGCTGAATTTCCTAATATGTTTTAGCATATAAGATATCTCGCTGAGAGTAAGCCCGACTTCACACATGTAACTTTCAAACTGGCTTTTGCCAAGGTCTTTATAGAGAGCATCAAATATTTCATTCTCATGTTTCTTAATTGCCGAATATAGTTTTTTTAAGGCATCAATTCTTACATTTACATCAAGTGTTGTACCTGTAAGAAAGAAATGTCGCTGCGATTGTACAAGTTTATTGATTTGTGTAGCTTCCATATTATACCTCATTTTCATGTGTATTATCTTTCATAAGTTTATAGTAGAACTGTTTGAGTGTCTTAGCGTCCATAAGAACCGGAACAGGGTAGAGAGGGTTAGCCTCTTTGTCGGCATACCCTGCAAGCTTAGGAATATCCTCCTCTTTAATTTCAGGAATTGTATCGCCAATGTTAAATCTTGCTTTCATATCTTTGACTGCCTGTATAAATGCTTTGGCAGCAGTCTCATCTGGCATATCCTTATCTGCAACACCGGCGGCAATTGCAAGGTCATGCAGCTTCGTATAGATGGATTCTCCATAGCTTTCAAGAACCATTGGGAGAATTACTGCATTTGCAAGTCCATGAGGAACATTATATTCGCCACCTAGAGAATGTGCAATTGCATGGACATATCCTACATATGATTTAGTGAATGCACATCCGGCATAATAAGCAGCTTTAAGCATATTCTTTCTTGCTGTTGTATCAGAACCATTAGTGTATGCTCTGTCAAGATTGTTAAATATTAATTCAGTAGCCATAAGTGCGTCTTTTCTTGTACCCGGAGTTGTTGAGTTTCCGATGTAGGCTTCAACGGCATGTGTAAGTGCATCCATTCCGGTAGTTGCGGTAATTGAAGCAGGAAGTGTAAGGGTTACCTTCGGGTCAAGGACTGCATATCTTGGAATAAGCGGAAAGTCGTTAATAGCATATTTGTGGCGGGTTGTGGCGTCTACAATTACGGCTGCAAGAGTAGTTTCACTTCCAGTTCCTGCTGTTGTAGGAATCGCAACCAGCAGAGGAAGCTTTGCATGGACCTTAAGGATTCCTCCAAGTTTAGACAGATGTGTCTTAGGTCTTGCAATTCTTACACCAACAGCTTTGGCACAGTCCATGCTTGAACCGCCGCCAAAGCCGATTATGCAGTCACATTTGTTATCTTTATATATGGCAAGTGCCTCTTCCACGGTATCAGTTGTAGGGTTAGCTACAGTTTTATCGTAAACGTGGTATTCAATGCCGGCATTGTCGAATACATCTGTAAGCATAGAAAGAATGCCAAGCTTTGCAATTCCGGGATCAGTAATAATTATAGGACATGACTTCTTCTTTTTGTTAAGTACAGATGGAATGTCAGACAACGCGCTTACAATTTTAGGCTTCCTGTATGGAAGAAATGGCAGTGCAATCTTGAATACAGTCTGAAAACTTCTGCAGTATATTTTCTTGAAAATGTTCATTGTACACCTCTTTTGAATTTAAAATATTTTGACTACCAAATTATAATGCGATAGCAAGTTATTTACAAGTAAATATGTGCTATTAATTTATATACAAGACATAATAAATAATTAAAATAATTAACAACTTTACAATGAATGATATTAGTGATATATTATGTTTATTATAAAAAATTAAAAGCGAGTTGTATAATTAAATTAAAAAGATTATAATATGATAAAGTTTGAAGCAGATTTAAAGACAAGAAAGGAGCAATAGTATGTGTTTTTATTGTAAATGTAAAACAACAAAACCATCGGTTACAACACATGTTGTTACTTTTGATAATTGTGTAATTATAATTAAGAATGTTCCTTGTGAGGAATGTGAGGAATGTGGAGAAAAGTATTTTTCAGATGAAGTCATGTCTCGTTTGGAAAAGATTGTAGAAAAGGCAAGAGAGATTGCCAGTGAAGTATATGTTACCGATTACAATAATAAAGTTGCATAAGGCGCCAGACTTTATACAAAGCACCTTATGCATAAGAATTATTAATTAGTCAGGAATCTGCAGTCCGGTTCCATCCATATGAAAATTCTCAGTATTAATAAGCTGTGATACAGGCACGATTTCGTAGCCTTGGGACTGCAGCCCGGTTATTACAGATTCGAGAGCTTCGGCTGTATATTTAGCACCGTTGTGCATAAGAATTATGGAACCGTTCTTAAGAGCTTTATGTGTTGTCACGGTCTTAATTATGTTGTCTGTTCCATAGTCCTTCCAGTCAAGGGAATCTACATCCCATTCTATAGGATAGAAGTTACAGCCATAGACAGTATCAATAAGTGTTGAATTATAATCACCGTATGGCGGGCGGAACAGGAAGCTTGTGTATCCGGTGATTTCTTTTATTTTATTGGCAACAGACATGATTTCATCTTTCTGTTCACCTACAGAAAGTTTACTCATTTCTTTATGGTTCTGGCTGTGGTTGCCGAGATCGTGACCGCGGTTATAGATTTCAAGAACCTTATCAGGGTAGCTGTCCACCCAGCCTCCGGTCATGAAAAATGTGGTTTTGATATTATATTTATCAAGAATGTCAAGAATCTTTATAGTATCTTCATCGCCCCATGCGGCGTCAAATGATATGGAAACA
>OGMW01002699.1_pt1 | contig 10993 bp, 13 predicted proteins | sample 1573281 | NCBI WGS metagenome assembly OGMW01 (sample SAMEA2581907, study PRJEB24529) | metagenome | biome: Human gut stool | place: China | collected 2011
TTTGTCCTAAACTTTGACCAGATAATAAAACTGCATTAGTTCCGAGAGAACTTAGGTATGAAAACAGTCTTTGAATGGAGTAAGAGGAGGCTATTTAAACTTTATTTGGTTACTGACTTATATTGTTCTAATTCTTTATTTTCTATTTTTTTATCTTCGTACACGTGTTTGATAAACGCATATTTATTATCTTTGAGCCGAACATATTTCATTGATTGATAGCTTATAATAGATATGATTACTTTATATAATGGTTCAGAAGAAATAAAGCTCGAAGTAAAAGATGAAAGCTACTCTTATGAAGCGATCATGGAGGATTGCTCATTAACTTTATATTTCGATTATTCCGGATATCTTGAAATTCCGGTTGGTTCCTACTGTGACTTTTACGGAAAACGTTATTCTCTCAAGAAAGATAGTAACTTCAAGAAAAACGGAGAGCGTAACTTTGAGTACACTTTAACTCTTGAAACAGGAATATCTGATACGATGTTGTGGAAAGTGCGTAATACTCTTGATAGGCGTATCAAATTCCCATATACTGCTAAACCAAATGAGCACCTTCGGTTATTGGTTGAGAATCTAAATCGTCGTGGTATTGGCTGGAAAATTGGTGATTGCATCGAAGGTACAGAGAAAGTTATCAATTATAGTCATACGTACATTCGTGATGCTTTGAACCAGCTTGCGGATATGTACGAAACAGAGTGGGAAATTACCGAGGAAAATAATATAAAGACCGTTCATCTTCGGAAAGTAGAATATAACAAAGAGAATCCTTTGAAACTGTCATACGGGAAAGGGCATGGATTTAAAGTAGGAATAGGGCGACAGTTTGGGGAGATACCGCCCGAAATTATTCTGGTTGACACGACAGATCGGAATATTGACTATTCTACGTACGGAGCAAAGAATCTATTGCTGCCAAAGGATAAGACCCTTGTTTATGAAGGTAGGGTTTATAAAACTGATGTGGATGGCTCCTGTGTTATGCGTATGGATAGACTTACTACTGGTAAAGAGGAAAGTCTTGATTGTACTGAAATCTATCCCTCGCGTATCGGTACTGTCGGTGCTGTTATTGAAGTCGATAAAGAGAAGAATTTCTACGATTTTGTAGACGAAGATATTCCTGAATCACTAAACTTTGAGGACTGTTTGATAGCAGGTGAGAGCATGACTGTTGTTTTCCAAACAGGCATGCTCACAGGCAAGGAATTTGAAGTGAAATATATTCATGAGACAAAGGATAAGAAAGCGGCACGTCGTTTTGAAATAGTTCCGCAAGAACTTGATGGAATGACAATGCCAGAAAGCGATTTATTTCGACCGAAAGAAGGGGATACTTATGCTGTTTTCGGTATACAGTTACCGGAAGCCTATATCTGTGACAATTCTACGCAGACTGGTGCCAGTTGGGAAGTATTCAAAGAAGCTGCAAAATACCTCTTTGAACATGAAGATAAGAAGTTTACATTTACCGGCACGTTAGACGGCATTTGGGCAAAGAAGCGTTGGTTGCAAATTGGTGGTAAAATCAAATTAGGCGGTTTTGTGGATTTTTCCGATGTACAGTTTCACCCAGAAGGTACTTTGATTCGTATGATAAGTGTCAAGAGGTATGTGAATAATCCATATAGTCCCGAAATTGAGCTTTCTAATGAGCCTGTAGGTGCATCTGTATCTGATGAATTGAATAAGATTGAGACAAACGAGGTGACTGTTATTGAAAAGCATAAGGATGCACTACAATTTACAAAGAGACGGTTTCGCGACGCAAAGGAAACGATGGCTATGCTTGAGGGCGCTTTCCTCAATTTTTCAAACTCTATTGACCCTATTACAGTTCGCACAATGCAACTGCTCGTAGGTGATGAAAGTCTTCAGTTCCGTTTCGTTAATTCCAAAACGAATCCGGCACAAGTATCCCACAATATTATCTATAATGCCAATACCAGAATACTGAATGCTCCGGCAGGTATTCTCCAACACATGACGTTGGAAATTGACACACTTTCATCTTCTCACAAACCTAATGAATATAAGTATTGGGATATGGCTAATTATGATTCTCCGGTACTCATTGACCCTGCAAAGAAGTTTTATCTATATGTTAAATGTAGCAATGAGAATCAAACCGGTACGTTTCTTCTAAGCGAAACGGCTATTAAGATGGAGGGCATAGTAGGATATTATCACTTCCTAGTCGGTGTTCTCAACAGCGAGTATGAAGGTGATCGCAGTTTTGTTGAACTGTATGGATTTACGGAGATTCTGCCGGGACGGATAACTACCGAACAGATAATTTCCCCGGATGGGGAGACGTATTTCAATTTGGTAAAAGGTGAAATAGGCGGAAATATTCAAATTAAAACCGGATCGTCCGGATTGGAAAATCTGTCTGAATGGGAAGCAGCTCACAAAGAAATTGAAGATGCTGGTAAAGCAGCAGAACAGGCCAATAATGCAGTAGAAGGGCTTCATGGTTATGTAGATGGAGTATTTGCCGATGGTATTATTACGGAGGCCGAAGCGAAAGCTATTGAAAAGTATATCAATACGATTAATAATGCAAAGGCGGCGATTGAAGCTACCTATAACAAGCTATACACTAATGTGTATTTATCCGGGTCTGCCAAAACGGGTTTATTAAATGCTAAAGTTACCCTTATGGGGTGTATTTCAGACCTGATAAATGCAATTAATACAGCTATTGCCGACGGACTTACAACACCAGAAGAGAAGCAAAACGTTGATGCCTATTTTGCCTATTTCAATAGTGCCTATGCTGATTTTAATACAGCCGTAGAAACAGCGAATAGAGCTATTCAGGACAAGCTAAAGGAGTTCTCGGATAATGCAATGAAAGAAGCATTGCAAGCCTTACAAGACGCAGAAGATGCCGGAAAAGCAGCAGAACAGGCAAACAGCGCAGTTAATGGCTTGCATGATTATGTAGACGGAGCATTTGCTGACGGTATTATAACGGAAGCCGAAGCGAAAGCCATTGAGAAGTATCTAAATACAGTCAAAAATACAAGGGCAGCCGTCGAAGCTACCTATAACAAACTGTACGCAAATTCATACCTAGAAGGTGAAGCGAAAACAGGTTTGCTGAATGCCAAAATATCCCTATTTGGTGCTATTGACAATCTTATTGCTGCAATTAATGTAGCTATCAATGACGGGCAGACAACCGTTGAGGAAAAGCAGAATGTAGATGATAAGTTTGCCCTGTTTAATTCTGCCTTGGCTAGTTTCAATACAGCGGTTGAAGTTGCGAATAAAGCTATTCAGGATAAATTGAAGGACTATTCAGACCAGTGCTTCGCTGAATTGAAAGTACTCAATACTCAAATCTCCGCACAGGTAACACGTGTTGATAGTATAACACAGCGTATTGATACGGCAGGGTGGATTACTGCTGCTGATGGGAATAAAATATATGCTTCTAAAGAGCTGGAAAACGGTAATACGCTTATATCTTATATCAACCAGGCGGCCGGAGAGACTACGATTCATTCATCTAAGATTAACCTACAAGGTGTTGTAACAATTTCATCACTAAATAGCGAACTGCAAGCAACTATTAATGGTAAAGCAGATAGTGATAAGCTGGGTGCTTTGGCTGAATTAAATTCAGTTGGTATCGAGCATTTAGGCAGTACAATCATTGATGGCGATACGTTGAATACTGGTCGAATTAAAGTTAGACATCTTGACGCAGATTCCGGTTTTATAGGTGGTTTTACCATCGAGAGCGGTCGCCTTGTTTGGACGCGTTCAGGATATTTTGGTGGAACATCTCGAAGCTTAAAATTAGGTTCGGGAACGGCAAAGGAAGGTGTTGTTAACGTGACTTTTAATGCAGAAACAGATGGGCGTTTTGGGGTCGCTGCTATTGGTTCTAATTTTGGCGGAGCTTGTATTTATGCCTCCAGGAATCTAAATGCATCAGACAGAAGCTATCCACAGGCAAATACAACGTATGCCGGCTTCTTTGATGGAGGTGTTTACGTGAAAGGAACATTGTCAAGTGAGTTGTGCTTAGCTGATAATTTTGGCTGTATTACATATAGGGATGGAAATGGTGGGATTAACTATTACCAAGGTATTGATTTCGATTTTGGTAGTAATATGAAATTCAGAAAAGGGTTATTGGTATCAATCGCTTAATATATAAACAATTATGAAAATCAATTTAAACAGGCCTTTACTAAATTTTAAAGGCAATGAAGCTATTAAAGTAGTCAACGGTAAAGAGGTAAAGCAATATCTACGTGATATGGTTTCAGAGGCATTGTATGCAGCAGGTTCTAACCCTCAACAGGGTTTAGATATGTCGAAAAAATTGCGTGCGTATAAGATGTTACAACAGATTATTAACAATCGTGGCGTGCTTGATATAGAGACAGAAGATGCTACCTTATTGAAGGAAATTTGTGCAGACTTCTTTGTATCTGGTGCATACGGACAAATTTATGATTTAATAGAAGGAGGAAACAAAGAATGAACATTACAGCAACTAACAGCACCGCTTCAACTAAGGTTACGGATGCTATCAAGGTTAAATACAGAATGTCAACCCGTGGTACCGAAGCGGTGAAAGATATTACTGCCGAGATTGTCAAGGATGAAACGGTAGTCGGATTCTTCAATACATCAAGAAATGGGGTGACCGGTTTCTCTCTGCATGAAGCTCACGGGCTGACTCTCGGAGAAGTCAAACAAGTGTTTCAGACAGCCATTGACGATTGTAGCGAAGTCTTTAAATAAAGTATTAATATTTTAGATAAATGATTATGGATTATTTCAAAAACTTACTTATTGGATTGGTTACCGGCATAGCCGCTTATCTTAATCCCATTTCTGGGGAGATCAAAAGCCTTATTGCAGTATTTGCTCTTAATTTCATCTGTGGGCTGCTTACTGCGCTCCTTATCAATCATGAAAGCTTTTCTTTTAAAAAGGCTTGGAGGTGCATTGTAGAAGCGACCATTTTCTTTGCCTTGGTTAGTTGCATCTACTTTATTGGTGAACACAAAGGAAATCCAGAAGGTGCTCTACAATGTGTCTCATTTATTACGTACAGCGTTTTCTATTTCTATGGGGTGAATATTCTTCGAAACATAAAAGAGATTCTCCCTAACTCTAGTAATGGTTACAAGGTAGTAGCTTTCCTGCATTATGTTCTAAGTGTTGAGTTTATAAAGAACATACCATATCTAACGAACTACTTACAAAAAGGAGGTGCAAAATGAAGGAAATTGATGCTATTATCATTCATTGTTCGGCTACAAAAGCTGGGCAGGATTTGAGAGCTAAAGACATTGATCGGATGCACCGGGCAAGGGGATTCAACCAAATAGGTTATAATTATGTGATTGACCTAGACGGAATGGTTGAGAATGGGCGACCGTTAAGCATCGATGGGGCGCATTGTAACACTAAAGGTTTTTCGGAGTCTTCGTATAATAAGCATGGTGTTGGCATCTGTTATATCGGAGGCTTGGACGCATCTGGAAAGCCTGCTGATACACGTACTCCGGCTCAAAAAGCTAGTTTGCGTGAACTGGTAGCAAAGTTATGTAAGGAGTATGATATTGTCGAGGTTCTCGGACATCGTGACACATCTCCAGACCTGGACGGAAGTGGAGAAGTAGAACCAGCAGAATATATCAAGGCTTGTCCCTGCTTTGATGTCAGGAGTGAATTTTCTAATTTCTTACACAATACAGTGATCCGGCCATGAAAACTCTAATCTATATAACCATGTTTCTGATATCGGGAATGTGGTTTGCTTCATGTAAGACTTCTCGCAATATTGAGATGCAGAAACAGGTTGATTACTCCAGAGAGTTTCAATATCTCCGAAATGTTATTGAATCACTACGCCTAGATGTGAATAAGCAAACGAAGATTACATCAAAGAAATTAAGCGATCTGAAAATTGAGAATAAGACAGTAGATTTCTCTCCTCCTGATTCGTTGGGTAAGCAGTACCCTATACGAGAAAGTACGACTACGGCTTCAAAGAAAGAACAGGAAAATATGAAAATAGATGAAACCATGCTGCTAACTATGCAGCTTTTTTCTAACCGACTTGATACTATAAGTAATAAGGTGAATGCTTTACTCAATCAAAGAGGGAAAGTTATTGAGCTATCATGGTGGGATTTGTATAAAGATAAAGTTTATTGCTATGTCATTGGTTTGATTCTTGCGGGGTGGCTGGTGTATAAATTAAGAAATAAGTCTTTCTTTTATTGAGAATACAATTTTTTGGCGAAATTATATGTGATAAAATACAATATTGTGGAAATAATATATATCTTTGCAGCAAAAGAATATCTCTGTTGGCGCAGAGATAAACTTTAAATTCGGTGATGTAAAAATATAAAATCTTATTTTAATGGCAAAATTAAAGAATGTGGCTGAAACAGCCAAAAGGAAGCGTATAATAAACGCTAAAGAATGTGAATACGAACTTCGTGAGTCGTTAGAAAAGCTATTTGATGCTTTTTGGAATGCTGTACGTAATTATGAAAAAGAGGTAATACAAACCCCGTTTACAGCTCGTTGTCGAGGATTTGAAGCCTCCCTATTAAACTCAAAACTAATTCAAAGTGTTCAGTCTGTTTTTAAAGATGACTGGACATTTGGAAAGTACAAAAGATTTATGCTTAGAGTCAATGGATATATTATGCTTTTTAAGAAATTAAATAGTAAAAATATGCCAATGAATGTTCCAACTCGTTTTTCATCATCTATTCAGAACCAAGAGCAAGGTTATTTGTTTGATATGTATGATAACGGGACAGAACCTATTTTATTTTTTGGATATAATAAAAGTCGTTTTGGGGAGATTATAAATCCAAAATTGGTTTATATCGATGAAAACAAAGTGAGATGGACTATTTCTGAAGATGATATTTCTACAGTTAATAGAACAATGGATGTTCAGCCAGCCGCCGCTTCTCTCTCTGTACGCCAAAATATCAAAAAGAAAGAAGGAACAAATAATTAATAATCTAATACATCACCGAATTTATTTTAGAAAACAACAATACTGATAGCAAAAATGGAAATCAACTATAAGCAGATAATATTTGCTCGTGAATATCGAGGTTACTCACAAACCGAGCTTGCTTCTAAGATTGTTGGATTGTCACAATCCAATTTATCTAAGTATGAGAAGGGTATTGGTCCTTTATCTACCGATGTGCTTAATCGCATAATTGATTTTCTGGGATTTCCAACTGCCTTTTATGAGAAGAAAATCTCAAATATTGCAGAAAATGCGCATTACCGAAGGAAGAAAGGAATGACTAAAAATGAACGTTCCCAAATAGACCTTTCAAACAAGTTATTAGGTTATATTGTAGACCAAATGGGGGAGTCTGTGGAATTTCCAGATATGTCATTTCGAATGATTGACCTTGAAGATGGATATACACCCGAAACTGTGGCTCAGTACACCAGGAAGTATTTAGGCTTGAAAGATGAACCGGTTCGGAATATATTCTCTTTGCTGGAAAGAAATGGGATTATAATCATAGAATTGGATTATGATGTGGATCTATTTGACGGGGTTTCTTTTTTGACAGATGGTGGATATTATGTGATTATTATTAATAAGAATTTCAGTAATGACCATAAAAGATTCACTTTAGCACATGAACTGGGACATTTGATCATGCATACCTCAAATGAATTTCTAATCTCTGAATATAGAGATAAAGAAGATGAAGCAAATAGATTTGCTTCAGAATTCCTTATGCCTTCTGATGCTATATCAAATTCTTTACGTGGACTAAAACTACAGTATTTGGTAGAATTAAAAAGATATTGGTTAACCTCCATGGCATCTATTGTACGTAGGGCAAAAGATTTGAAATGTATTACTAACGAAAAATATAAATATTTTAGTATTGAACTAAGTAGAAGAGGATATAGAAAGAGCGAACCTGTGAGTGTATATATTGATATGCCGAATATGTACAATGAAGCTTATAAACTTCATAAGAATGAATTGGAATATTCAAATGAGGAAATGGCAACTGCATTTAGCTTGCCTATTGATGTTCTTACTAGATTTTGCTGTCCTACAAAAACTAATTTGAAATTAAGATTGAGTATATAATCTGTATATCTTATAAATATAATCATCATATGGCTAAAACAATAAAAAAATTCACTTATGCGGTGAAAGATAAATATGATAATATGGTAACTGTGTATGCAAGAGTTGAAAAGGAAGGTGGTTTGTATTACTGGTATACAAGTCATTTGACAAAACCGCAAGATGCAGATAGAATAGGAATATATAATCCTTCTAATGTTGAGTCTAATCTTGATACAGCTGAAGCATCTTTGAAAGCATATATTAGTATGATGAAAGATTCTAAAGTAATTGTACCAAACAATCATTATTGATTTATTATTTTAGAGATAAGTTGTATTCTATTAATGATAAATCCTTTTTATATTGTCCCGTTTCTTCAGATTCGGGGCATTTCTTTTGGTTATCTCATTTATAATTATTATATTTGTGTACAGACGTGGATGTCTGTTGTATCATCTCTCTACGGAAAAGTTGCTAGTTTTCGAAAGCGGGAGACAATACGTTATATACTCCAAAAAGAATGAGCCTCGACTAAGTGTAGTCGGGGCTTTTTTATAAGTTTTATAAACTTGATGTGCTAACGAAATGCTAATGACTAACGATATGTTATCTTTGTGTCATAATTTAAAAGAAAAGATTATGAAAAATAGTACATTATATGTAATCGGGAATGGCTTTGATCAACGGCATGGCTTAAAATCTTCTTATGGAGAATATCATGAGTATGTACATAACAACACTCCAAATGTTGAAGATTTCCTATATCAGTATTTTTTTTTAAAAGAAAAACTGTACATAAAGGATGAAAAGTATTACTGGTGCAATTTCGAAAACGATCTTGCAAGTTTTGATGCAGAGCAATTTTACAGTGACTATGATAACGTTTCTGAAGGAACTGGGGATCAAGAAAACCCACAGAGGAGTGATTACTATGGCGTAGAAGATGAAATGAAAGAAGAATCGGAGAATAGATATAGTGATATAAAACAATCGTTTTGGAATTGGATAGAGGAAATATCTAAAACTGAAATAGAACCAAAAAATATGCATTTTGAAAAAGATGCGATATTCTTATCATTTAACTACACGCCAACACTTGAAAATGTATATGATATTTCAAGTGTTTTACACATACATGGGTATATTGGTGATAGTAACGAAGAGAAACTTGTTTTTGGACATGGAGAAGACTCTTCAGAAGGAGAAGTTCCTGCATTTGACGAAGATGGGGAGTCTAATTATTCCCCTGTTTTTGATTCCCAAGCTGCATCTCATGCTCTTTTTTATCAATTTCAAAAGCCAGTGAAGGATATTATTGACAAAAACCTGTTTTTTTTTGATTCTTTAAAATATATCGAAAAGGTAGTTGTATTAGGACATTCTCTTAATGAAATAGATATGCCATATATTTGTAGAATTAGAGATTCTATTTCAGATAGTTCGAGTTGGATAATAGTCTGTTATACTGACGATGATAGACAGCGTGCAAAAACAGTAATGGAAAATATAGGAGTTGCCGCAGATTCACGTAAGTTGTTGTCTTGGGAAGAATATGAGAAAGGCTTTTTTTAACGAATCTAGAATCAATAAATTATAGCTTTATGAATCAAAATATCGAATACGAGAAGTTTACACAAGAAATATATCAGGAGTTAAGCAATGCTCGTGGTATTACAACCAATGTTGAACACAATGTCAAGCTCACTGGTAAATTAGGACAAAAACATCAAATAGATGTATACTGGGAATATAAAATAGCTGGTGTTCAGTATAAAGTAGCCATAGTTCTCTGACTTTTTATTTTAATGTTATTATATTATAAAACAATTTTCTATATTTGCATCCATAATTGATAAATGGAATTTATGCTTAATTGGTGATAAGATTTTCTCTAAAATTGATGTTTGTTTTACTTATGTTTTACGACGTTGTAGCTTTGTTTTATAATAGGTTTATATATAGAAAGTTATGCGCTTCAAATCTTACTTGGGATAAGTAAGGAATATCAGTTTCTGAAAGAAAAAAGAATTTGAGTCGCATAAGTCGCACTTTTCATATAGAAGAATGTACTTATGCGACTTTTTACATAAGCCCCATTCTATAATTCAATCTTATACTATGTGAGTTTTATGAAAAAGTCAGTTTTAATATCATTGGTTCTTATTGCTTTGGGAGCAGGGATGGTGGCGTATGCAAAATGTGCGGCATCCTCTTCTGATTCGGTGCCTGTTAAAGTAGAGCAGCGTTTGCGGGAAAAAGCACAGGCGGGAAAGGCTTATTGTGATAAGAATGGGTATAATACGAATTATTGCTTTCTGGTAGATTTCAGTATTCATTCTGGTAAAAGGCGTTTCTTTGTATGGGATTTCAAAGGAGATTCCGTGAAGTATGCCAGTCTCTGTGCTCATGGATATGGGAAAAATAGCACTGTGTCCAAGCCTGTATTCAGCAATGTGGAAGGTAGTTATTGCTCTTCTTTGGGGAAATACAAGGTGGGTATCCGGTCGTATAGCAAGTGGGGAATCAATATTCATTATAAATTACATGGATTGGAAGCGATGAATGATAATGCTTTCAAGCGGTATATCGTGTTGCATTCTTATACTCCGTTGCCGGAAACAGAGGTGTATCCTTTGCATCTTCCGTTAGGAATCAGTCAAGGGTGTCCTGTAATATCCGATGAAGTGATGAGGAAAGTTGACGGGTTGCTCAAAGCGGAAAAGAAACCAGTCCTGCTATGGGTCTATGACTAAGAAATGCTATTTATTTGAGATAAATAGAGGTAATCTCCTCTTTTTTGTTACCTTTGCAAGGTTAAAAATTATATGATATGAAATACGTAAAAATACTATTTGCAATTGCACTTGT
>OGMW01002713.1_pt1 | contig 10904 bp, 10 predicted proteins | sample 1573281 | NCBI WGS metagenome assembly OGMW01 (sample SAMEA2581907, study PRJEB24529) | metagenome | biome: Human gut stool | place: China | collected 2011
GCCCCGTGGCCGGAGAGAGCGGCGAAGGGGCTGAAGATGGCGGCCCGGTCGCGAATGGACATCCGGGGGTGCTTTTTCGATGTGGGATGGGGCAGATGGATGATGTCATCATATTTCCCGCTCATGCCTGATGCCCTCCGATGGTTTGATTCCGTTCCCTGGCAGTGGCGCCATCCTCTAGATTCATGCCTTTTAGGATGGCGTTTTTACCGTATTTCTTTTTGATGCCCAGCATGGCTTCCTGGATCTTCCGCTCTTTTGCGTGAGCGGCCTCGTCCACCTGTTCCTGCCGCTCTTTGGCGGTATAGTCGGTGAACAGATCCAGCTGCTCCGTCTCCTCCCCTTTGGGGATACTGGACTCATCCAACAGCTTGTTGGCGCTGATGCTCAGCCGGCGGACCAGCAGGTTCGGGTCTACGATCCGGTCATAGAGGGCTGTCACCGCCCGCAGCAGATCGCTGGCCAGGGAGGTGTAGGGGAAATTCTCCGTTCCCACCGCATGCTTTGGAATCTTCCGTCCATAGCGGTCCGTCGTCACCGAGCCCCGATAATTCCGGCTTCGTTGGGGATCGGTGAGATTTTCAATGTCATAGCCCACGGTGAGCACCAGCTGGTTGGTCGCCAGCCCCTTGTCCACAAGATCCAGGGCCAGGGCGTCCGCCATCTCACGCACCACCAGTCTGGCCTTTTGGAAGTCGTAGGGGCACCGGAGCACCTGGCCGGAGACGATGCTCTTGTTCTCCGGCTTGTACGACTTTGCGTCCGCGATGGTGCAGGGCTCCCAGCCCCAGGCGTGGTCGATCAAGAGCTCCGCATTGATGCCGAACAGCTTGTACAGCAGTTCCTCGTTGTAGTAGTCCGTGTCCTTCCCGATGGAGCAACGGGCCACGTCACCCATGGTATAGAGGCCGTGGGCCTCCAGCTTGCTGGCATAGCCTCGGCCCACCCGCCAGAAGTCTGTGAGAGGCCGGTGATCCCACAGGAGTTTCCGATAGGTCCTCTCGTTGAGCTTTGCGATCCGCACGCCGTCCTTGTCCGGCTGGATCTGCTTGGCCACAATGTCCATGGCCACCTTGGCCAAATACAGGTTGGTGCCCATCCCCGCCGCCGCGGTGATTCCGGTGGTCTTCAGGATGTCCAGGATCATGGTTCGGGTCAGCTCCCGAGCGGTCATGTGGTAGGTGTCCAGGTAGTTGGTCAGATCAATGAATACCTCGTCGATGCTGTATGGGTAGATATCCTCTGGGGACATGTATTTCAGGTAGACGCTGTAGATCTTGGTGCTCCAGTCGATATAGTGAGCCATCCGGGGCGGGGCCACCAGATAGTCCAGAGCCAGGGATGGGTTTTCCCGTACCTCCGGGTCGTGCCAGGAGGTGCGGGTGAGATGCCGGCCGGGAGCGTTCCGCCGCCGCTGGGCATTGACTTCTTTCACCCGCTCCACCACCTCAAACAGCCGAGCCCGACCGGCGATGCCGTAGGCTTTCAGTGAGGGAGAGACAGCCAGGCAGATGGTCTTTTCTGTGCGGCGCTGGTCCGCCACCACCAGGTTGGTGGTCATAGGGTCCAGGCCCCGCTCCACGCATTCCACACTGGCATAGAAACTCTTCAGGTCACAGCAGATGTAAGTCCGCTCCTTCATGCCTCGCTTCCTCCCTTCTCCTTTAGTCTGCCACGAGCGTTGTCACATTATCAGAACCATCCCATCACGGCGTCCAGTTCCTCCTGGGGTGTCTCAGGGAAGTTTTTCTGGATCTGCCCGTAAATGAGGGCTTTAGATTCCGCCGGGTCCGTGGAATAGGCCGAGGCAATATGATCATAGCCCCACAGGGTCTCCGGCGTGGTGTAGACAGAGATGGGCCAGCCGTAGGGAAAGCCCTTCTTATTGATCCGCTGGCGGAAATCCCGGATCAGTAGATAGCCGCCCATTTGAAGAGCCGTGACAGTCCCCTCGAAGTTTTTCTCGCCCCCTTTGCCGAAGCCGGCCTGGCACTTCAGCGCAAAGGAGAACCACTCCTTCTGCTCGGAAAAACAGTCCATGATCCGCTTTTAGCGCATGGAGGTCAGTTCCTCGTCCTAGCGGCTGTCGAAGTCATAGCCGTCCCGCCTCCAGTTGGCGAAGTGGGGAAACCAGGCCTTGGAGATGAAACCGACCTTTCCGGCGAAGGATTTTCCGTAGGCCACCTTACCGCTGCGGGCCATCAGGCAGCGCCACTCCCAGGGGTCTTGCTCCGGATCGCCAGTCCACCAAAAGAGGTCGGCGGTATTCTCCTCCACGGAGAAGCCGTTCGCCTCATTTTTGAACAGGTGGCAGGAAGCCGATCTCGTCGATCCAGTCGATCAGTTCCCCCCAAGTCTGGATGCGGGCTGGATCGTCCCAATCCAAGAGCCCCGCATGATCCACTTACCGCTCTCGATGGCCATTGCAGCCCCCCTTGAAATAACCTGCGATGATTATACCACACAGGACTTGGGGACGCCATAGCGACCACATTGGTCGCTATGGGAACACCTCTATTTTCAAGAACAGGCAGAGCAAATGCAATCTGCTCATAGCAGAAAATGCGGTCATCCTCTATCGGCTCGAAGCAGGTGCGGACTCCCGGCTTGGTCGTTTGTTTAGCCGTTTAATGATAATAACCTTACAGAAATTCTATATCTGCAACTCTTCATCTATTTTCTCTACCCTACCTTCTCCTGAATATATAAGCAAATTATTTCTCAGTGCTTCTTCCAGATTCAGCATACACATGCCGCTTTCTTGGAGCAGTTTCAGCATATCTGAAGAGATATCTGACAGAACATGTCCATCATCAAAGTCGGTGGGCTGATCCTCGAAATCAAGTGAATCCGCAATATCGAAAAATTCTCCGGCGGAACTGGTGCCGAAAGGCTCCTCCCCTTTCGAATCGGATCCTTCAGACATAGCACACTCGCCCATCAACTCGCATGGCTCTTCCTGCCCGCAGTTGTCACAGGCAGAACACGCTTGCAGCAATACAAGCAGCAAATCAGCTGCCAGCTTTTGCAGTGCCTCGCTGGCGCTGATCAGTTCCATAGCGGTCATCTCTCCAGGAATCACAGCGGCTACATGATCGAGGCAGTGCAATTCTAGTCGATCAAATCCGGCCAAATTTGATTGCTCCAATGTCTCTGCTCGGATGATCACTTCATTTTGTTTTTCGAACACGATGACTCTCCTTTCCAAAATCGTTCTGCACAAAAGCAAGCGATATGTTTATAGATAAATAAGACTTTAAAACTAATTGAGCCGAGGGAAATAATCAAGAAATTCTGTAAAAATCGATATTACCACAGGTAAAAGTGTGGTAGCTATCATGCGTCACTTTGACGAGCCAGTTGCAAAGTGTTGAGGTATCCAATTCTCGAAATAAGGCGTGCTACAGAACCAACGGTCTGTAGCACGCCTTTCATCACTTTATGACATTCTTCCCACTCATGACGGCACCCTTCAAAATTGACCCCACCGTCTGCTTATAGATCCCCATAAAGCCCTTTGGAATGTCGATTTTCAGATCAAAAGCCTCGACCCGCCGCCGGATCTCCTCGTCAGGCAGTTCCACCCGCAAGAATCTCTGCTCGATATCGTACTCCACGATATCGCCGTCCCGCACGGCCAGTACCGGCCCCCGGAGCCCGGCCTCCGGCGAGAGGTACCCAAAGCATGCGCCCGCAGCGGCGCCGGACAGCCGCCCATCCGTGATGGTGCAGCAGCTGTTTCCCAGCTTGCTCCCTTTCAGCCGCGTCGCGAATTGATAAGCTGAGCCGGGGCCGCCCTTCGGCCCCTGCATCAGGACGAAGACCGCGGTATTCTCCTGGATCTCGTCATGCTCCAGCGCCTCAATGGCCTCCATCACGGAGAAGAACACCCGCGCCTTTCCGCGGAATCTCCACAGCTCTCTGGGTACCGCGGATTTCTTGATAAACGCTCCTTCCGGCGCAATATTCCCCTTTACCAAAATCAGGCCGCCCTCAGTATCCAGCGGGTCATCCCGGTGGTGGATCACTTGCGGGGCGCGGTTTTCCGCCCGGTTGATATTCTCTCCCAGCGTCTTTCCATTGACGCACAGGCAGTTCAGATCCAGCTGGTCCTGCAGTTCCGCCAGCAGCGCATGCAGCCCGCCGGCCTCATCAAAGTCCCGCATGGTATGCGGACCGTTGGGGCGGATCCCGACCAGCAGCGGGATCTCCTGGCTGGCCTGGGCGTAGACCTCGCTGCAGTCAAGCTCCAATTCCGCCTCCGTGGCGGCCGCCGGGATGTGAATCACCGTGTTGGCAGAACCTCCCACGGCCATGCAAACCTTGATGGCATTTGTCACGGATGCCTCCGTAATGATCTTGCGGGCTGTGATCCCGTTCTCCCAGAGACGCACTACCTGCCGCCCCGCCTGTTCTGCCAGTTCCAGAAGATGATCGCTGCGGGCGGAGGTGGTTGCATTCCCGGGCAGAGACATGCCGATCGTCTCAACCATCAGGCTCATACTGTTGGCAGTTCCCATCATGCCGCAGGCGCCCGGCGCGGGGCAGGCCGCGTCGATCAGCTGATCCATATATGCCTGGGTGATCTTCCCCTCCCGCAGCTTGGTGAGATGGACCCCGATATCGATAAAGTCCACATTCTGTCCATTCAGCTTTCCGGTGTTCATATATCCGCCGGTCACAATGATGGTCGGCAGATCCAGCCGCCCCGCCGCCATCAGCAGGGCGGGCACCACTTTATCGCAGGTGCCGATCAGCACCAGCCCATCCAGCTTGTTTGCCTCAGCATACATTTCGATCTCATTGACCAGCAGGTCCCGGCTGGGCAGCACATAGGGGCCGCTGCCGATGCAGTCGCACAGATTCATGCCGTTGAAGTTGAACGGCATGCCGCCCGCCTCACGAACGCCCTCACACGCGGCCTTCGCCACTGGCAGCAGATGGATATGTCCGGGATTGATGTCGCTCCAGGTATTGATCACTCCTATCCGCGGCTTCTCCAGATCCCTGTCGGTCAGTCCGATCCCATGGAGCAGCGAGCGGGGAGCCGATAGTCCCTCATAGGTTTTAAATTGGCTTCTCAGTTCAGGCATGTTGTCAGAACCTCCTTCATAAATTCAAGTCCTGGTTCGCCGCGGCCTCAAATTTCCCGGCACGTGCCTCCTTTCTGTATCCGTTTGTGAATCATGATCTGCCGGCTGATGATCAGTGCTCCCACCACAAGGCCGATGATATCCGTGATGATCTCCGGGATCACCAGCAGGAACCCGCTTACGCCCAGCAGCACCGCTTCCCATCTCGTCAATTCGTATTTTGCAAACCGCTCAAGCGCCATGCAGAGCATGATGATCCCCGCCACTGCCGCGACAAGCGTGGTGACTGTCTCAGACAGGGGCATGCCGGTGACCAGCAGGATGCTGGAGTTATACACAAAAACATATGGGATCAAAAGGCTCGGAATGGCGATCCGGAAAGAGATCCAGCCGGCTCTGGCCGGATTGCACTGAGCGATGCCCGCCCCGGCATAGGCCGCGATGGCCACCGGCGGGGTGATAGACGCCATGATGCCATAATAGAAGCAGAACAAATGGGCCGCGACAGTGGGGACCCCGAACTGCGTCAAAACCGGGGCCACAATGGTGGCCATCACAATATAGACGCCGGTGCAGGGCAGGCCCATCCCCAGGATAATGGACAAAAGCATCGCCAGGATGCAGGTCAGCAGCAGCTTTCCCTGGGCCAGGACCAGTATGTAATTTCCCAGAGTGATCCCGATGCCTGTCAGCGTCACGATCCCGATGATAAAGCCCACGCAGGCGCAGGCAACCGCCACGGATACCGACCGCTTCGCGCCTTCGATCAGTGCCTCCAGCACATCTCTGGCGCTCATGCGGGTGGTCTTGCGGCACTGTGCCACGATAAAGGTGGAGGCGATCCCCCAGAAGCCGGAAAATACCGCCGAATAGCCCGCGCAGATCAGATAGATCACCAGGATAAAGGGAATGATCAGATGTCCCCGCTCCTTGAGCGCCTTCTTCAGATCCGGGCATTCCTCCCTGCTGAGCCCCCGGAGCCCCTGGTGCTTTGCGCGCAGATGGACCGCCATAAAAATCGCGAAATAATAGAGAAGGCACGGTATGATCGCCGCGACCATGATATCCCGGTACGGCATTCCGATATAATCCGCCATCAGAAAGGCTGCGGTCCCCATCACCGGGGGAACGATCTGTCCGCCCGTGGAGGCGCAGGCTTCCACCGCGGCCGCGAATTCCGGGGAATAGCCGATCCGCTTCATCATGGGGATGGTAAAGGAACCTGTCGTCACCACATTCGCCGCGGCGCTGCCGCTGACTGAGCCAAACAGCGCGCTGGATATCACGGAAACCTTTGCCGGGCCGCCGGCCTGCCGGCCGGTAAGCGCAATCGCAATGTCCTGGATCAGGGTCCCCAGCCCGCTTTTTTCCAAAAATGCTCCAAATATCACGAACAGGACGATATAGTTGGCCGATGTTCCCAGACAGGTCCCGAAAATCCCCTCGGGAATCATGTAGAGATGATCCACCAGGCGGGTGATGCTGCCGCCCCGAATGCGGAAAATGCCCGGCATCAGATAGCCGAAATACCCATACAGCAGGAAGATGATGGCCACGATGCTCAGTTCCTTCGCGACACAGCGCCGGGTCGCCTCTAGGATCAGGACCGTCAGCAAAATCGCCATCACCACATCCGTGCGGTTTGCAATGCCGCTGCGGAGCAGGAAGTTATGGTTGTCGACAATAACATATCCAACAGCCAGAATGGACAGGACGGCAAAGATGATGTCCAGTGCGGACGGCCCCGCGTTTTTGCGCTTTTTAGCGCCGGGATACATCAGAAACGCCAAGATCAGGACAAAGAAGAGGTGGATGGAACGCTGCATCATCGTTTCCAGGATGCCTGTCCCGGACGTGTAAACATGGAAGCACGCCATCGCCAGCGCCACCGCGGCGATCACCTTTGCATACCACCCGCCGGTCTTGCGCGTGTTTTCCTCCAGGGAGTATTTTTCCAGCACCTCCTGGCTGAGTTTTTCATCCACAGCCTCTATCTGCTGGAGCCTCGTGTCTTTTTCTTGGTTTTCCATACTCTCTCCTCCACTCATGAGGGCGGACGGGGGCTTTCCGCCCCCATCCTGTGTTTATGGTTACAGAAGTCCGATCTCCTCATAATATTTCACAGCTCCGTCATGCAGGGGGATTTTCATGGAATCCAGGGAAGTCTGCGCGTCGATATCAAACCCGGCATACAGTTCGCACAGAGCCTCCGTATCTTCATAAATGGCCTTGGTAATCTGATAGGCGGTCTCCTCGGAGATCCGTTCCGCATCCACACAGAGGATCGTCGGCAGAGAGACCGTGAGGATCTCCTCCGTCTGGCCGTCATAGGACCCGGCCGGGATCGTATAGGGCGAATAGACCGCATCCTCTCCCGCAGTCAGCGCCTCCACCTGCTCCTCCGTCAGGCCGATCAGCTTCCCCTTCCCGGACATCGTCAGCTCTGTGACAACGGAATATGGAATGGACGCCATATTGATAAACCCGTCGATCTGTCCGTCCTTCAGCTGGTCGCTGGATTCGTTCACGCCGATATACTGCGCGTCGATGTCATCGTCAATCGACATTCCGCAGGCCTCAAATACCCGGATCGCATGGGCATTGTCGCCGGACCCCGCACCGCCGATGCCGAATTTTCTCCCCTCCAGATCCGTCACACGGTTGATGCTGTCATCATTCGCGACCAACATCTGCAGGCATCCGGAGTACAGGACGGCAATCGCCCGCATGCCGTCATAGGGTTCCTGAAAGCTCTCAGAGCTTCCGGTGTAGGCCGCCAGACAGTCGGCGCCGTTGATCACAGCGAGGTCCAGTTCTCCAGCCTGCATCAGCAGGCCATTCTGGGACCCGCCGGTCGTCGGCTGCGCTATGAAGTTCCCGAACCCGTTGTCTGTAAAATACTGGGACAGGACGTTTGAAATGGTGTAATAGCCGCCGCCGGAAGAGCCGCCGCCAAAGGCATGGATCACATCAGAGTTCTCTTCCAACACTGTGCTGGGATCAATGCTGGTGGAAACGCCTCCTTCCTGTTGACCATCGGTATTCCCACAGGCTGTCGCTGTGAGTGCCATGGTTACGGCTAACAATGCCGCGAGCAGGGACTTTAGCTTTTTCATGATAGATCCTCCTGTTTTCCAATTTATTTTGTCATCAGATCGATGACTTCTTCCATGGATTTTCCGGTCAGGCCCATATTTTCCACCGTCCGGCCGATCCACAAAAAGTCCTTTCCGCAGATCCGCGCAGCAAGTTGTATAAACAAGTCTATGACAGGCGTAGGTATACCACAAATTTGTCCGAGAGCTGACAGAGGAACAAATCCCCCTGTGACCTCCTCCATGACAAAACGGTGGTTGAAATCTTTCGGCCCAGCAGACCCCCGATAGGCCTCATTGGCCTGGAGCATGTGGTAAAGTGTATCTGGCTGCAACCCATAGGCGTCTTTTAGCCATTCCCGAAGATTCTTCACGTGTACACCCAGCTTCTCTGCCACTGCCACTCGCTCTTGATCTGCATCCTCGATCAACCCGGCAATATGAGGAGTGATCCCCTCCATATAAAAATCAAACGGCTCCCCCGCGTCAATGCGGTTGGTATTCATCAGAGTGGGAATCACGTGCATCAAACAGCCGGAAATCGACATGGAAGTCTCCAAAACAGAAGCAGCGCCCCGAAACTGTGGATAGACCGGCGATATTTTTTTCAGAATCAGCTCCGTGTCTTTGCTGGGATAGGCTGCCAAAAGAACGGTCTTCTTGATCCCAGTCACAAAGATGTGGCCAATCTCTATCTGCCGGCATCCATAGATCAGCGTTTGACACTCTGCAATATGCGGAAGCTCCTGGCACCCACTTTTCTGGAGAGCAGCTGCAAAGCAAACCGCCCCGCCACAGTGTCCAGGATGCAATACCACAATCTGTTCCGGCCTTATATAAGGAGCCATCGCTTCGGCCACCGCCCCATGTGCGTCTGTTGTGGTAACAACCATGACAAAATCCGCTCTGGTAACAGCTACCTGGATATCAGATGTGATGCAGGCGATCCGATATGCCCCTGTCAGTTTATTTTCCAGTAGAATCTCCCCACGCTTTTGCAGCGCATGCAGTTTTTGCTGGTCGATATCATACAGAACTGCTTCGTGCCCCAGCTGTGTGAGATGTGCTGCCATGCACTGGCCGCCACTACCGGCCCCGATCACCGCAAATTTCATTAGTATCCCTCCTTCTCGTTTTTTACGATCCCCAAACTCGTTTAAACTTATATATATAAGTTACAAGAATAAAATACGTTATCCAAATAGGTGTTGTCAAGAGCTACCTTTCGTTTTTTGCTTTTTTCTGTTTTTTGCTGAAATCCTTCTTATTTTTTTGTAAAAAATAGCTGTTGTAAAACGTTCTTCTTCAATTTGACAAGTTTTTTAATATGCCATATAATGATAATAAATACATAATATTGTAAAAAGGCGCATGTGCCTAACTTGTTTTCTTAAGTTAGGCAGGCCATTGCAGGCCAGGATCTAATAGATCCTCTGCAGGGGTTTTATACTATATGACATTTATGTTTCAAAGGAGCCATCAGAACCCATGGAACCTAAAAAAGCCTTGACAAAGCAGGAGATGTTGGAAAAAGCTCTCCGGGATAATTTAAAAAACGGGGTTTGGAACCCCAAAGATAAACTGCCATCCGAGAGCGAAATGATGCGCCAGTACCAGGTCAGCAGGACTTTGGTCCGCAATGTTTTGACCAATCTCGCTCGAGACGGTCTGGTAAAGAGCAAGCAGGGAAAAGGTACATTTGTCTCCATTCCAAAAATCCATGCCCATGCGCCTTACAAGGAGAAGATCCGAAGCCAGTTGGAGCAGCAGGGATATCTTACGCAGACACAATTTGCCTCTCTGGAAAAAATCTCTGCCACGCCGAAACTTGCTTATCTTCTAAATGTGGATCTGGACAGCACCGTCTACCTGCATAAGCACCTTCGTTTTGTCGATCAACTCCCCTTTTCCATCTCAGAGTCCTATATGCCGGCAGGGCTATTCCCAGACCTGGAACTGCAGGATATGGAGGGCATTCCCCTTTCCCAGGTCTTTGAAGAAGTCTATGGCTATACAGTTTTCTCGACAAATGAAACGCTGGAAATCATTTTCGCCTCCGCTGACATCGCCAAAAAGTTGGATATTGCAGCCGGCTTTCCCTTACTTGAATTGGAGCAGGTCAACTATTCCAGCGATAATGTTCCCTTTGAATTGAACCGCATTCTTTTTAGAGGTGATCGGATCCGACTACATTTTGACTATAATCGATAAAGTGAACTGCACCCCCAGAGATAGACAGAAGTAATAAAAAAGGGGTGAGCATGCCCAAAGGAGTACCTAATCGAAGATACAGTGTGGAATTCAACGTAAAGGTAATCGAAGCAATGCGAGCGGAAGGCCTGAGCTACAGTGAAGTGGGCCGGCGGTTTGGAATTAAGTCTCATACACTGCTTCAGATATGGGAGCGGATTTACTTGGCGGAAGGGCCGGAAGGTTTCTCTGTTGAACGACGAGGGCACAGCGGATCGGGCCGTCCTCTGAAACGGGTAAGCCAGGACCGTGAGAAAGAGTTGCTGGCTCAAGTACAGCGATTAGAGGCAGAAAATCGATACCTAAAAAAATTGTGGGCCTTGGTTTTGGAAGACGAGCAGCGCCAGCGCAAAAAGCGCGGGTGATTCAAGAACTGAGGCCAGAAATCCCTTTGAAGATGCTGCTGTCCGTTGCTCACCTGTCAAGGTCCACATTTTATGATGAGATAAAGCGGATGAAGAAGGGG
>OGMW01002717.1_pt1 | contig 10895 bp, 7 predicted proteins | sample 1573281 | NCBI WGS metagenome assembly OGMW01 (sample SAMEA2581907, study PRJEB24529) | metagenome | biome: Human gut stool | place: China | collected 2011
GGCTTCGCATTCTGGAATTTATGCCGGATGGTAAAACGATCAAAGTACGTACTTACTCTCCTTTGTTTGGAATTTCAAAATTAACCAGGCATTTGGCGCATCGTACTGCACCTTACGATCAGTTTGATATTATATTGGAATAATTAAACTTAGTGGAAGAACTCCTAATAGGGATAATATTGATGAAAAGAATTATATGTGTTTTAGTGATACTTGTTAATAGTATTTATTCGTTTGCACAGTGGAAACCGGTTGACGGACGAATTATGACGGAATGGGCAGCGAAAATAGATGTTGAGAAGGTATTGCCCGAATATCCCCGTCCTATTATGGAACGTACTGACTGGATGAACCTGAATGGGATATGGAACTATGCTATTACTCCGGTAGGCCAAACTATGCCGCAAGGTTATGATGGTCAGATTTTAGTTCCTTTTGCTGTAGAATCGAGCTTGTCTGGAGTAGGGAAAAGTCTTGGTGAGAAGAATGAACTTTGGTATCAACGTAAATTTTCGATTCCCTCTAAATGGAAAAGCTATAAGATTTTATTGCATTTTGGGGCTGTTGACTGGAAAGCGGATGTTTGGGTGAATCAGGTAAAGGTAGGCCAACATACAGGAGGGTTTACTCCATTTTCTTTTGATATCACTCCTGCTTTGCAGAATGGAGAAAATGAATTAGTCGTGAAAGTGTGGGATCCGACTGATAAAGGTCCTCAACCGAGAGGGAAACAAGTTGGTAAGCCGGGAGGTATCTGGTATACTCCTGTCAGTGGTATTTGGCAGACCGTTTGGCTGGAACCTGTACCAATTCAGTCGATCGTCAATATCAAGACTACTCCTGATATTGATATGAATAAGCTGATGGTAGAGATTATGACAGATCAGCAGAAGTTTTCAGATAGATTAGAAGTGAAGGTGCTGGAAGGGGGACAGATGGTAGCTGCCGGAAGTTCCCTAAATGGTGTCCCGGTTGAGGTTGTTATGCCGTCTGATGTAAAGTGGTGGTCTCCGGATTCTCCGTTTTTATATGATCTGGAAATTAACCTGTATTCTGGAAATAAATTGATAGATCAGGTTAAGAGCTATGCCGCCATGCGTAAATATTCAACGAAGCGTGATAAAAATGGAATTGTGCGTCTACAATTGAATAATAAGGACTTGTTTCAATTTGGTCCTTTAGATCAAGGCTGGTGGCCGGATGGCTTGTATACGGCTCCTTCGGATGAGGCCTTGCTGTATGATATTCAGAAGACAAAGGATTTTGGGTATAATATGATTCGTAAGCATATAAAGGTAGAACCTGCCCGTTGGTATACTCATTGTGATCGTTTAGGTGTTATCGTATGGCAGGATATGCCAAGTGGCGATAAGAATCCCGAGTGGCAGAACCAGAAATATTTTGAAGGAACAGAGCTCAAACGTTCTGCCAGGTCCGAAGCTGTTTTTCGTAAGGAGTGGAAAGAGATTATCGACTGTCTTTACTCTTATCCTTGTATTGGCATATGGGTACCTTTCAACGAGGCTTGGGGCCAGTTTAAAACTCTAGAAATAGCAGAATGGACAAAGCAATATGATCCATCCCGTTTAGTGAATCCTGCCAGTGGGGGTAATCATTATACCTGTGGTGATATGCTCGATTTGCATAACTATCCAGGTCCGGAAATGTATTTATATGATGCACAGCGTGCAACTGTACTTGGAGAGTATGGAGGGATTGGCTTGGTGCTGAAGAATCATCTTTGGGAACCAAATCGTAATTGGGGATATATTCAGTTTGGCACTTCTAAAGAAGCTACTGATGAGTATCTGAAGTATGCTGATATGTTGAAGGAAATGATTGCGCGTGGATTTTCGGCTGCTGTTTATACACAGACTACGGACGTTGAAATAGAAGTAAACGGATTAATAACATACGATCGTAAAGTAATTAAGTTGGATGAACAGAAATTGAAGAGGGTGAATACGGAGATTTGCAAAAGTTTAGAGTAAGAAATCGGATTAACTAGTTAGCTAAAAAATGGATAACTCATCTGTTGTTGTAGCTCGGATTATAACTCCTGTTCACCATATTGTATAGATAAGAATATAGAATCCAGATACAAAGAAAGTATCTGGGTTCTGTTTTGAATATATATAGTATAGAACTTTGTTCATCTTAGCGATATAAATAGGTGATATCAGTGTAATAAAAGGTCTTGACCGAATAAAAGAAGGAGGAAATTAATTCTGTAAGAAGTGCCGACTTCTTTTTTTTCTTTTAATGTTATAACGAATTAGCAAAATAATTTGCAAATCTAATTTTTATATTTATATTTGCACCGTGAGAACACGATAGGTGTTGCTAATTCAAGATATAACCTGAAAGTATAATGCTATTTTATAGCAAAAACATAATGCAAATATATGTCATCACTGAAAAAAATATCGCTAAAGGATATTGCTGAAGCTGCTGGAGTTTCAACAGCACTGGTTTCCTTCGTACTGAATGGTAAGAAGAAGGAATATCGGGTTGGGGAGGAAACTGCTCAGCGGATATTGAAAATAGCTAATGAAATGAACTATCAACCTAATCTTGCCGCAAAGAGTCTCCGGAGTGGCAAAACAGAAACGATTGGATTGGTGGTTTCTGATATTTCCAACCCGTTTTTTTCTCAATTGGCACGTGTGCTCGAAGATGAGGCTGCTAAGCGAAATTATACAGTGCTTTTTGGAAGCTCGGATGAAAATAAGGATAAAATGGACCGTGTTGTTGGTAGTCTTATTAATAAAGGTGTAGACGGATTGATAATTGTTCCTTGTGAGGGCTCTGAGAAAATTATATCTTCTCTTGTTCATAATAATATTCCTCTTGTTTTATTCGACCGTTATTTTTCTGAAATCAATGTAAGTTACGTTGCCCTGAATAATTTTAATGCTTCCTATGTTTTAACCAAACATCTTTTAGATGTGGGATATAATGCCCCATGTATGGTAGCCTATGATGTTGATCTTATTCATATGAAGGAGCGTGTTCGTGGTTATAAAAAGGCTATGAGTGATGTTGGTAAGAGAAATTTGATAAATGTGGCTTTCTTGAAACAGAATACGCCAAAGAAATCAGCGGATCGTTTACTTCCTAAAATGATTGATAGTGGTGCGGACGCTTTCTTATTTGCTACTAACATGATTTCATTATCTTGTTTGTATACGATAAAAGATATGGATAAGGATGTGATTGAAAAAATAGGTTTAGCTGGGTTTGATGGTAATCCGGTATTTGATTTTTTCAATGTACCTATTTCTTATATTCGACAACCAATAGATATATTAGCACAAAAATCACTTGAAATATTAATAGATAGTATGGATAATGGGAATACTGTGCAGTCTGTACTTGCCGAAGGAGAGCTTGTTGAAATGCTTGCTTGACTTTTTTTTATTTAAACTGCTTAAACGATTTAGTTAATTTGATATATTAACCTGAGATAATTTGTTAAACCATGAGAAATTCAAGATTAATTGGTGGAAAGCCGAAAATTGGTATCCGGCCTATAATTGACGGCCGTCGTGGCGGTATTCGTGAGTCATTGGAAGATATGACGATGGCTATGGCTCATAAAGTAGCTGAGCTTTATTCTTCTGTGCTTCGTCATAGTGATGGTACTCCAATAGAGTGTGTTATAGCAGATACTACTATCGGTGGAGTAGCTGAAGCAGCTATGGCAGCGGAAAAATTCCGTAATAATGGGGTTGGTGTGGTACTTTCTGTAACTCCTTGTTGGTGTTATGGATTTGAGACTATTGATATGGATGGAGAAATGCCAAAGGCTATTTGGGGCTTTAATGGTACGGAACGTCCGGGAGCAGTTTATTTGGCTTCTGCGTTAGCTGGACATACACAGAAAGGGTTACCAACCTTTGGTATTTATGGACGTGATGTGCAGGAGGTGACGAATACGGAGATACCGGAAGATGTGCAGGAAAAATTGTTACGTTTTGCTCGTGCAGGTATAGCTGTAGCTACGATGAAAGGAAAGTCTTATCTTTCAATAGGTAGTGTTTCTATGGGTATCGCAGGTTCCATCCCTAATCCGGATTTTTTTCAAGAATACTTGGGTATGCGTAATGAATATGTGGATGCTAGTGAGATTGAACGTCGTGTACAGTTGGGTATCTATGATCATGAAGAATTTGAACGTGCTATGGCATGGACAGAGAAATATTGTAAGAGCAATGAGGGGATTGACTTTAATCCGGATCACTTGGTGTATTCGCGTGAAGAAAAAGATGCACGTTGGGAATATGTAGTGAAAATGACTCTTATCTTCCGTGATATGATGATCGGTAATCCTAAATTAGCTGAAATGGGATTCAAGGAAGAGGCTATGGGACATAATGCAATTGCAGCAGGTTTTCAGGGACAACGCCAATGGACAGATTATAAACCTGATGGGGATTTTTCAGAAGCCATTCTGAATACTTCTTTTGATTGGAATGGTATTCGTGAGGCATTTACTTTTGCTACAGAAAACGATACGTTGAATTGTGCTTCCATGTTATTTAATCATCTATTAACCAATACTGCACAAATATTTGCAGATGTACGTACGTATTGGAGTCCAAATGCTGTAGAACGTGTGACGGGGAAGAAGCTGGAGGGTAAAGCGGAGAATGGTTTTATTCATCTTATAAACTCAGGCTCTTGTACTCTTGATGGAACAGGCTGTCAAACCCGTGAAGGCAAGCCGGTTATGAAACCTTTCTGGGAGATAACGGAAGAAGAAATGGAAGCTTGCCTTGTAGCAACTAAATGGTATCCGGCAAGTCGTGAATATATGCGTGGGGGTGGTTACTCTTCTCAGTTTTTGACTCGTGGTGAAATGCCTGTAACCATGTGCCGTCTGAATTTGGTGAAAGGACAGGGGCCGGTATTGCAGATTGCTGAAGGATGGGCTGTAAATCTGGATGAGGATGTCTTTAATGCGATTAATGAACGTACTGATCGTACCTGGCCTTCTACTTTTTTTGCTCCGCGTCTGACAGGTAAAGGATATTTCCGTGATGTATATACTGTTATGAATAATTGGGGAGCCAATCATGGTGCTATCAGTTATGGGCATATCGGCGCTGATTTGATTACTTTAGCTTCTATGCTTCGTATTCCGGTATGTATGCATAACGTTTCTGAGGAAAACATTTTCCGTCCTAGTGCATGGGTTGCTTTTGGTGAAGATACGGAAGGAAGTGATTATAGGGCTTGCAAGAATTATGGGCCTCTCTATAAATAAGTGAGTGTTATGTTGAAGTCAACCAAACTAAAGAAAACTTTGCTGATAGGTACAACTACAATACTTGTATCATGCAGCGGACAAAATGAAATAAAGATGGGAAGTTATGCTTACGATGCTGAATTCTTAAAAAAATATGGCATTGAATATACTGAATTAGTATCTGCTGACGGAAATGCTAAAGTTATGGTTATACCGGCATGGCAAGGTCGTGTTATGACTACTTCTGCTTCCGGCGATGAGGGGGATAGCTATGGCTGGATTAATTACCGCTTTATAAGTGAAGGAAAACCGAGTACACAGTTTAACCCGGTAGGCGGTGAAGAACGTTTCTGGCTCGGACCTGAAGGCGGTCCGTTCTCACTTTATTTTAAGGAAGGACAAGAACAGGTTTATGATAATTGGGTGGTTCCTGCAGTACTTGACACAGAGTCTTTTAATATTAAATCACAAAACAATAACAGTATTCGTTTTGTGAAAGATACACGTTTAGTAAATGCTTCAGGTACTACTTTTGACATAAATATTGATCGTACTGTATCGTTGATGAGTATGGATGAAGTAGCTGCAGATTTTAATATCCAACTTACGAACGATATGAAAGTTGTGGCCTATAAAAGTGAAAATAAGATTACCAATACAGGAAATAAGGCATGGACAAAAGAAAAAGGGCTAATATCAGTATGGATGCTTGGCTGTTTTAATCCGACGTCAACTACTACCGTATTCATTCCTTATAAACAAGATGCAGAAGGGGTAATTGTGAATGATGAGTATTTTGGCAAAATTCCTGAAGAAAGGTTGATAAAGGAGAATGGAATTATTTATTTTAAGATCGACGGACTTTATCGTTCTAAATTAGGTTTGCCTGCTTCACGTGCAACGAGTTTGTGTGGAAGTTATGATTCATCGAAAGGGGTGCTTACTATCTTATGGTGTAATCTTCCGGAAACTCCTTCAACTTATGTCAATGGACAGTGGGGAGATCAGGAGGATCCATTTGCTGGTGATGTAATCAATTCTTATAATGATGGCCCGGTAGAAGACGGCTCTATTATGGGACCTTTCTATGAGATTGAAACATCTTCTCCTGGTGCAGAGTTGGTTCCAGGTGCATCATTGGTTCATATACAGAAAGTGGTTCATATACAAGGTGAGGATAAACAGCTAGCTCCTATTGTAAAGAATTTATTTGGAGCGGACTTAGATGTAATAAAAACAAAGTTTCAATAGGATAACTATATAAAATAACTTGTATGGAATCAAATAAAATAATACCAAGAGGACTCCTGTTTCCATTCATTCTGCTAACTACGCTTTTCTTTGCCTGGGCTGTGCCGAATAATCTTACAGATACTATGCTGGCAGCTTTCAAGCGTATTATGAGTATGAGTGACTCAAAAACAGCTTGGATACAGGTCGTATGTTATTTATTGGGATATGGATGCTGTGCTGTTCCTGGTGCTTTATTTATCAAGAAATATACTTATAAATCTGGTGTAATGCTTGGACTTGGTTTATATGCGCTTGGTGCTTTATTGTTTTATCCGGCGATGCTTAGTTCGGGAGTAAATATTGATTTCAGCTTCTTTATGTATTTGCTGGCAATCTTTGTTCTTTTTGCGGGGCTTTCAGTTTTGGAGACATCTGCAAATTCTTATGTATTATCAATTGGTCCTGAAAGTACTGCAACGAGGCGCTTGAACTTGTCACAGGCATTCAATCCATTTGGGGCAATTACAGGGGTGGTAATCAGTCAGATTTTTATTCTTTCACAATTGAATGGAATGACAGCGACCGAACGGGCACAGCTTCCGGTGGAGGAATTAGCTGCCATTCAGGGGCAGGAGTTGAATGCTGTTACTACAGCTTATGTGGTGCTTGGTTTGCTAATGTTGGCACTTCTGCTTGTTATTCGATTCACTAAAATGCCCAATCTTAGTGAAAAAGGGGAAAAGGTGGAGTTTGGAGCTACCCTTCGCCGTTTGATAAAAAATAAGAATTATGTATGGGGCGTAGTTGCACAGTTTTTTAATATAGGTGCACAAATAGCTGTGTGGTCATTTGTGATTCGTTATGCTATGGTACAGCTGGATTTTGATGGTGTATTGGCTTCGTTAGGGGATTCTGCTTCTGCTGATGCTGTGGTTAATGCGTTGCGTGGTATTGAACCTGTGGCTGCAGCATTTTATGACGGATGTGAATGGCTTGGGTTAGATGATTTATTACCGCGTACAGCAGAACAGGCTGGAGCTACTTATTATATCATGTCACTTATTCTCTTTGTAATTATGAGATTTGTTTGTACTGCAATGATGAAATATGTGAGAGCTTATAAACTGTTGATTGGACTTGCTCTTCTTGCTGTTATCTTCTGTTTGGGCACTATGTTAGGGAAGGGTAGCTTTGGGGTCTATTGTTTGATGGGTATTTCCGGTTGTATGTCATTGATGTTCCCGACCATTTATGGTTTTGGTCTTACCGGACTGGGTAATGATACGAAGATCGGTGGCTCGTTTATGGTAATGGCTATTGCTGGTGCAGCTGTTTTGACTCAAATACAGGGTATTGTTTCTGATCAGACGGGTAGTATTATGGCAGCGTACGTTGTTCCAGGTATTGCTTTTGCTGTGATTGCTTATTATGGATTCTTTGTTGCAAGAAAACAAGAGTCGGCTATTAAATAAAGGTCTGGACTATGGAATTTAAAAAGAAATATGTTATTGGTCTTGATTTTGGGACTGATTCTTGCCGCGCACTGATAGTGGATGCCTTCAATGGTCACGAAGTAGCTGTTGGAGTAAGCTTTTATACACGTTGGAAGGCCGGTCTTTATTGTGATGCACGCGATAGCCGTTATCGTCAGCACCCATTGGATTATATTGAGTCTATGATAGAAGCGGTACATATAGCTCTATCCAATCTGGATAAAGAAGAAGTAGCTGCTATCTGTGGGTTATGTTTTGATACAACTGGTAGTACTCCTGCTTTAACAGATAACACGGGAATGCCGTTAGCTTTGCGACCTGAGTTCGAAGAAGAGCCGGATGCTATGTTTATTCTTTGGAAAGATCATACGGCTATCCATGAAGCTGCACAGATCAATGCGTTTATAAAAGAACATAATCTTAATTATTTGCTTTATGAGGGTGGTACCTATTCATCTGAATGGGTATGGGCAAAGGTTTTGCATATTATTAATACAAACAGTGTAATAAAAGATGCTGCTTATGCTTGGGTAGAACATTGTGATTGGATGACTGGATTAGTAACAGGTAATACTATTCCAGAACAAATTCTTCGTAGTCGTTGTGCCGCAGGCCATAAAGCAATGTGGCATGAGAGTTGGGGACTCCCTTCTGGTGAGGTTCTTGAAAACCTGAGTCCCGCACTGAAAGAGATGCTACCACATCTGTTTACAAGGACTTATACTAGTGACACGAAAGCAGGTACATTGACTGTGGAATGGGCAGACAAACTTGGATTGCCTGAAGGAATTTCTGTGGCTGTCGGGGCATTAGATGCCCATGTGGGAGCTGTTGGGGCATCAATAGCACCGGGAGTACTGGTCCGCATCATGGGTACATCTACTTGTGATATTATGGTGGGTAGAAAGACTGAAATAGGGAGGCATTGTATTAAGGGAATCTGTGGACAGGTTGACGGTTCGGTGCTTCCGGGATTTATAGGTTTTGAGGCTGGACAATCAGCATTTGGAGATATATATGCTTGGTTTAAGAATCTGCTGTCATGGACATTAAAAAATATTCCTGATGAAAAGACGAAACAGAAAGCATTGAATGATGTGCTGGTAGAATTGACTAAAGAAGCTCAGAGTATTAAACCGTCTGAAAATAGTGTTATCGCTTTGGACTGGATGAATGGACGTCGTACTCCCGATGCGAATCAGAATGTAAAAGGAGCCATCGCTGGATTAACTCTAGGTAGTACGGCTCCAGAAATGTTTCGTGCATTGGTAGAGGCTACTGCATTCGGTTCTCGACGTATTGTAGAACATATGAAAGAGCAAGGATTACATATCGACTCTGTCAATGCTATAGGTGGTATTACCAAAAAGGCTCCATTCGTGATGCAGACATTGGCAGACGTGTTGAATATGCCTATTCGTGTACTTCGTTCTGAACAGGCTTGTGCTTTAGGAGCAGCCATGTTTGCTGCTGTTGCGGCAGGAGTATACTCTGATATTAATGAAGCTGTAAAATGTATGGGTTCGGATATTGAGGTAGAATATAAACCAAATGAGAGATATTCTCTCGTTTATGAGGCACTTTACAGGAAATATATTGAATTGGCAGGATTTATTGAATCTTACTAGATGATGAGTCGGACAATTTTTGTTTCTGAGTTCTAGTTCAGGTTTGATATAACTTTATGTTTTAATATGTTTATCGAAATTTATATTTGATGTGGAGGCTATGATTGATGTAACAATGACTCCAGTGGTTCTTTGGCAATATGAATAATTGTCTTCGACTCTAAATCGGATATGATCTACATTTCCTTAATAGATTGATAACGTTTGCAGCTAATTAGTGGGCCCTCTTGTCGCTGCAATGTTTGTAGGCAATATTTAGTTGTTTTCTCTATTTCTTTCGACAAGTACTATAAGTATTTTGTTGAGGAATCGTTACATGAAATTCAGTGTATTGAAAATAGTTCATTTTAATATTATTGTAAATATATTGTTTATCTGTAAAATGTATGAATGTATTTATACGCAAAATTGCAAAGATTATTTGTAATGTTAAGTATAGTAACATATGCTAATATTTGTTTGTTTAATTTAATTACTTCTTTACTATGAAAGTATATAAATTTTTATTTGTTTGTTGTTTGTGTTTGGGGATGATACCGGCAGATGCAAAATCAGAGATGAGGTTTCTTGACGAAGAAGCTACTTCAATGATGGAAGTCGGTAAAGGTTCTTCATCGGGTATTCAGCAGAATAAGCGAAAAATATCAGGAAAAGTGGTTGATGATGCTACTGGTGAAGAGTTGATCGGGGTTACTATTGCAGCGAAGGGGACTCAGGATGGTACAATAACGGATGTAAGTGGAAATTTTACTATATCTGTTTCGAATGGAACCATATTAGAAATATCTTATGTGGGATATAAGAAGCAGGTTATTACCATTAAAGATCAACATTTTTTAAACTTACGTATGCATTCAGATAATGAAATGCTTGATGAGGTTGTCGTTATCGGATATGGTTCTATGAAGAAATCCGATTTAACAGGGGCGGTGATTAGTGCTAACATCAAAGACTTTGAGAAATCTCCAAATACGAATATATTACAGTCGTTACAAGGTACTGTGCCTGGACTGAATGTCGGGCAGGTGACTGCGGCAGGTTCTTCTCCTAGTATACAAATACGTGGTAAGAATACATTGTCCGGAAGCGAGAGTGTATTAATTGTTTTGGATGGTATTATATATAATAATTCCTTATCTTCTATCAATCCAAACGATATTGAGTCTATTGATGTCTTGAAAGACGCAAGTGCTACTGCGGTCTATGGTGCTCAGGCTGCTAACGGGGTCATTATCATCACCACAAAACGTGCTAAGGAAGGCGATGTAAAAGTAAGTTTTGATATGTCGC
>OGMW01002719.1_pt1 | contig 10861 bp, 7 predicted proteins | sample 1573281 | NCBI WGS metagenome assembly OGMW01 (sample SAMEA2581907, study PRJEB24529) | metagenome | biome: Human gut stool | place: China | collected 2011
CTGTACGTCCTTCTATCTGGCTTCCAGAAGTATTTTTTCCTTTTTGCTGATTAGTGCCGCTCATGAAAAGGTTGATGTTCCCAAATGGTCGATTCGTATTAAAGCGGTTGTTATGTTTGTGTTTTTAACGGTGGTTTTGTTAGCCGGGGTGTATTTGACTACGAAGTTCAGTAAGTTGTTTCCGCTGATTTCCGCCGGTTTAATGCTGTTTATGTTTACAGCTACTTATCGTATGCTGAGCTTTCGTAAGCGAAATGTAAGCTTTGGATTTATCGGTGGTATGTTTACAACCTTGGGTATCATGGGATTAGCGGATTTGTTTATCAGTATCGTGCATAATTTTACTTCCTATGAGGATATTTACGGGCCGATTGCAGTTCTTGTAACATCTTTGCTTGCAATCTATTTAATATCCTGTATCATTTATTTAGGCTTTTGTATCAACATGGTGTTTGAAGAGGACTATGGAAATGAGGAAGCATTGGCGATGAAGCATGCTAAATTCTTTGCTGTATGCTTACGAGTGCATGATCAAATGACAAAACGAATTATAAAATCGTAAGGGGAAATGGTATGAAAACAGTAATTAAAAAAATCGGAATCAATGGTGAAGGAATCGGTTATTTGAATCGTACGCCGGTATTTGTGCCGGGAGCTTTGCTTGATGAGGAAATTGATGTAAAAATTGTTACTAAGGAAAAGCGCTATGCGATAGGTAGTGTGAACTATATTATTAAGAAAAGCAAGGATCGCATACAGCCGAAATGCTTTGTGCATCATGCATGTAAAGGGTGTCCGCTGATGATTGCGAAATATCCTGCACAACTACAGTATAAGCGTTCTTTATTGAAGCAGTCATTGATAAAATATGCACAGGTTGATCCTCGTAAAGTCGAAAAAGTTATCGGCAGTGAGGAAATCTTCGGATATCGTAATCAATGTAAGCTTCCGGTTTCATTGAATAAGGAAGGACAGCTTTGCAGTGGGTTTTATCTTCCAAACTCTAATATTTTTACGGAAATGAAGAAATGCATTGTGCATGATCGGGGAGTAGAGCGTATTCGTCATGAGGTTATTGAGGTGTTAAAAAGGTTTGGTATACAGCCATATAATCATCATACAAAATCGGGAATACGTTCTTTGGTTGTACGTGGTTTTGATGGAAAGTATCAATGCACATTAGTAACCGGTCATGACGAGCTGTCTTGTTCGTTAATAGAGGATATTTTACATATTAGAGGAATGTATAGCTTATGGCAGAGCATTCATACAGTGAAAAATACAGCAGAGGTATTTGGAAAGCAAATGGTTCATTTAGGTGGGGAGAAACAACTTCCGTTCCATTTCGATGGTTTGGATTTGGAAGTATCACCACGTTCCTTCTTTCAGCTAAATACGGCACAGGCTAAGGTGTTATACCAAACGATTGCTTCACTTGTAAAAGGGCATAAGAAGCGAATTGTGGAAGCGTATAGTGGAATCGGAGCGATTTCTTTATATTTGAGGGATAAAGCAGATGAGATTATCGGAATTGAAACGATTAAGGACGCTGTTGTGAATGCAAATCAAAATGCGAAGCGTAATCATTGTGAGCATGTGAGATTTCTATGTGATGATGCAGCTAGTAAGCTTACGTATTTATCGAAAAATAAGGAGATTGATGTACTTGTGGTCGATCCGCCAAGAATCGGTTTGGACGATGCGATGTTGGAGTGTCTTTTGAGAAGTAAGATTAAGGAAATTATTTATGTTTCTTGTAATCCGGCAACGTTAGGGAAAAATTTGGCTGTGTTGCAGGAAAAGTATAGAGTACAGAGGGTTATTCCGATTGATATGTTTCCTAATACACAGCATGTTGAGACAGTATGTCTTTTGTCCAAACTTAATGTCAAGAAGCACATCAATGTAAAACTTGACTTAGATGAGTTTGATTTAACAAGTGCAGAAAGCAAAGCCACATATCAAGAAATTAAGAAATATATTTTAGATAAATATAACTCAAAGGTGTCTAGTTTGAATATTGCTCAAGTAAAGGATAAATATGGTATCAAAGAAAGAGCTAATTACAATAAATCTAAGAATAAAAATAGTAAACAACCAAGTTGTCCTAAAGAAAAAGAAGAAGTAATTAAAGAAGCATTAAAACATTTTAAAATGATAGATTGAATGAATTGAAATATTATTGTTTATAGACAGTAAAGGCGATTAGAAAGAAAGTATCTATTCGCTTTTTTATTAATGAATGGAAAAGTGAATAAATATATGATATGATAAAGTATATTAAAATTATGCGTATACGAAGTCAGGAGTTTAAAAAATGAAATTTAATTATAATGGATTGTGGAAATTATTAATAGACAAAAATATGATGAAAAAGGATCTTATGGAAAAGACAGGAATCTCTCCATCAACAATATCTAAAATGACAAAAGGTGAACCTGTTAATATGCAAATTTTATGGAAAATTTGTACGGAATTAGATTCGGACATTGGCGAGTTAGTTTGCATAGATAAAAATGTTAAAGGAGTGGGCTAAATGGCATTTACTATAGATGTAGATGAAGGAAAATGGAGTAAAGAAGTTCTGGAAACTCTCCTTATTGATAGGACTACGAATAGAAATATTATCTGGGGAACAGATGACTATGAGATATTAGGAAAAGAGTATTATTCTCATTATCCAATCCTTTTAACTCTTATTACTGGTGATAATTCAAATGTTATTCAACCTAGAATACTAAAGACTAAGGAAAATCAAGGAAATAGAACAAAGGAAAAAGCAGAGGTGTTTACACCTAGCTGGGTTTGTAATGCTCAAAATAATCTGGTTGATAATGCATGGTTTGAAAAAACTTCTGTTTTTAATGTAGAAAATGGAAAGTCATGGATTGCAACAACAGATAAAATAGAATTTCCACATAAAAAGAACAAAACTTGGCAAAAGTATGTTGATGAAAGAAGACTTGAAATCACTTGTGGAGAAGCACCTTATTTAGTGAGTAGATATGATACAGTAACGGGCAAGCCTATAGATTTATATGACCGAATTGGTATTTTAGATAGGAAAATGAGAGTAGTAAATGAAAATACTTCTAGCGAAGATGAATGGCTTAAATGGTCAGAAAGAGCATTTCAAAGTGTTTATGGTTTTGAGTTCCAAGGTGATAGTCTACTTATAGCGAGAGAAAACTTACTCATTTCGTATTGTGACTATATGCAAGAAAAACTTAAAAGAGAACCGAAAGAGAAGGAACTTTTAAAGATAGCCAATATAATCTCGTGGAATCTATGGCAGATGGATGGTTTAACATATACTATCCCATATAGAGAACCGGCAGAACCAAATGAACAGATGACATTGTTTGATTTTATGAAGAAAGAAGAAAATGCTTTCTGTATTATAAAAGACTGGCGAGCAAGAAAAAATATCACTTTTCAAGACTTGTTAAATAAAGAGGGTTATTTAAATGAAAGAAAATAAGATTGAAGCTATAGATATATTGGATAGAATTATCATTGGTCGTGTAGAGCCTCATATCTATGCATTTACGACAAATACAGTACCAAATTACTTAAAGATTGGAGATACATACAGACCAGTATCAAAAAGATTAAACGAATGGAGAGAATTTTTTCCAGAACTTGAAAAACAATATGAGAATAAAGCTACAATTGATGAAGAAACTTATTTTAGAGATTATTCTATTCATCAATATCTTGAAAAGGACTTAAATAAACAGAGATTAAAGCCAGATGATTTAGAAGATGGCATTTATTATAGTAGAGAATTTTTTAAAGAGACTCAAATACGAGATATTGATAATGCCATTGAAGATATAAAGGAAAATTATCAAGCTAACTCGAGTAAATATGAATATTATAGTTTTAAAAATAGACTGCCTCAGACATATCATTATCAAAGAGGTGGAAATTGGGACTTAAGACCAAATCAAGAAGCTGCTGTAAATAGTTTTATACAGGCTGTGAAAAATGGGCGTAAAAATTTACTAATGTACGCAGTTATGCGTTTTGGAAAATCTTTCACTTCACTTTGTTGTGCTTTAGAAATGAATGCGAAAACTGTATTAGTTGTGTCAGCTAAGGCAGATGTTAAGGATGAATGGAAGAAAACTGTTGAAAGTGCAGGGAACTTTTCAGAGTATGTTTTTATAGAATCATCCGATTTGTTGGCTAATGAGAATGTAATCTCTGAGAAGCATTCCGAAGGAAAGAAAACAGTTATTTTCATTACCTTGCAAGATCTTCAAGGGGACAACATTAAGGAAAAACATAAGGGACTTTTTGAAGAACAAATAGACCTTCTCATTGTTGACGAAACACATTTTGGTGCAAGAGCAGAATCTTTTGGAAAGATTTTAAAGAATGCTGGTTATGATAAGGCAGATGAAAAGAACATCAGTAAACTTGATGATGAAAATATAGATTTAGTTGAAGCTGATGTTGAAATAAAAAAAATAAATGCGAAAATCAGATTGCATTTATCAGGAACACCCTATCGTATTTTGATGGGAAGTGAATTTGAAAAAGAGGATATTATTTCTTTTGTTCAGTTCTCAGATATTGTGAAAGAGCAAGAAGAGTGGGATAGAAAACATCTTAATAAGGATGATGTAAATGAATGGGACAATCCGTATTACGGATTTCCACAGATGGTTCGCTTTGCTTTTAATCCAAACAAATCTTCTCGCAAAAAAATGGAAGCTTTGAAAAAAAGTGGAGTAAGTTTTGTTTTTTCAAAATTATTTGAACCACTTTCTATAAAAAAAGATATGAGTCATCAAGGACATAAGAAGTTTATAAACGAGGCTGAAATTCTTGATTTGCTTAAGGTGATTGATGGAAGTAAAGAAGATGAAGAGTTGTTGGGGTTCTTAGACTATGACAAAATCAAAGAAGGTAAGATGTGTAGACACATGGTTATGGTTTTACCTTACTGTGCCTCTTGCGATGCAATGGAAGAGCTTATTAGTACAAATAAAGATACATTTAAGAACTTAGGTGAATATGAAATAATAAACATTTCAGGCGTTGATGCAAAAAGAGAATATAGTAAGCCCAACGATATTAAAAGAAAGATTAAAGAGTGTGAAGAAAAAAATCAAAAAACACTAACATTAACTGTAAATCGTATGCTAACAGGTTCTACTGTAGAACAATGGGATACTATGCTTTATTTTAAAGATACAGCTTCTCCACAAGAATATGATCAATCTATTTTTAGATTACAAAATCAGTATGTTAGAACATTGTCGAGTGAAAATGGGTTCATAAAAGAAAACCTGAAGCCTCAGACATTGTTAGTTGATTTTGATCCGAATCGCTTATTTAGAATGCAGGAGCAAAAATCTCTTATCTACAATGTAAACACAGAAGAAAATGGGAACAGTAAGCTGAAAGAAAGAATTGTAGAGGAGCTTCGTATTTCTCCAATTATTATGATGAATCATAATAAGATTAAACAGGTAGATGCTACGAATATTTTGGAGTCAGTAAGTGAATATAATAATCAAAGAAGTATTTCAGATGAAGTAGTTGATATACCTATTGATTTATCCATTTTAAATGATGCTGATATACGAAAGGTTATAGAAGCTCAAGGCGAATTTAATTCAAAACAAGGATTAATAATAGATCCAAATCAAGGTGATGGTGAGGATTTTGATATAGAAGATCCAACAGATGATAAGAAAGTAAATGAAAATAAAAAAGATAAGCCAACTGAGGATTATTCTGAAACAAAAACAGATGATGAAGTTAAGAAGCTAGAAAGTCAAATTAAGACATATTATCAAAGATTGCTTTTCTATTCTTTCTTGACAAAAGATAAGGTATCTTCTTTGGATGATATTTTAAATACATTAGATAAATCTGAAAATCAAAGAATCGCTAAAAATTTGTATATAGTTAAAGATGTTTTACAAAAGATTAGCTATAGAATGGATCCGTTTAAGAGAAGTAGCTTAGATTATAAAATTCAAAATATATCCATGCTTGCATCAGATGAAAGTATTGCTCCTCTTGATAGAGCGATGATTTCAATAAAAAAATTTAATAGAATGTCAGAATCTGAGGTTATTACACCATCAAAAGTGTGTGATGAGATGGTCGCTTTACTTCCAGAGGAAGGCTTAAGAGAAATTGTAGATAGGCAGGACAAATTGCTTGATATTGCAAGTAAATCAGGTGAATACGCTGTATCTTTATATAAAAGATTAACAGCAGAGCTTGGATGTTCACATGAAAATGTAAAAGACATTATTTATTCAGTACCTACATCATCTATAGCTTATGAATTTACGAGGAGATTTTACGAAATATTGAACTTGAATGTAAGTAATATCTCATCAAAGTTTAATGCATATGATTTGATAGAATTGAAAGATGAAAATGGAGAAGTTAGTTATACAAAAATAAATGACTTGCTTAAGCAAGATATAGCATTCAATGAAATAACATTAAAAGATGAAATAAAGGTAGGTGAGAATAAGGTGAAATTTGGAGCTGTTATTGGTAATCCGCCATATCAAATTAGTGATGGAGGAGCACAAGCAAGTGCAAAACCGATATATCAGAATTTTGTATTGATAGGAAAGAAACTTGCATCTGACTATACATGTTTTATTACTCCAACAAGATGGTTTGCTGGTGGTAAGGGATTGGATGAATTTAGAAATCAGATGCTATATGATAAGACTATAAAAGAACTTCATGATTTTTTAACACCAGAAGATGTATTTCCAAATACAAATAATAGAGGTGGGGTTTGTTACTTTATAAATGATTTTTCAAAAATAGATGATGAAGTTGTAGTTTTAACATATAAAGATAATAAAAAAATATCAGAGGTTAATAGACCTTTACTAGTAGATGGTATTGATATTTTTGTTAGAGATAGTATTGGTGTTGGAATAATAAATAAAATAAATGAACATGTATCTAATGAGTTTTTGGATAAGATTGTCTCTTCAAGAAAACCATTTGGATTAGAATCCAAAATAATAAAAACTGATATATTTACTACAAATAGGAAAAAAATCACTGATCCTGTTGTTTGTATTGGTAAAAATAAATGCAAAGGTTACATCGAAAAAAACAATATTAAAGCTCATAAAGAATGGATAGACAAATGGAAAGTATATGTCCCAAGAGCAAATAATATTGGGACAGAATTAAATGATGACAATTTAAATTCGTTTGTTGGAGAACCAAATAGTGTATGTACGGAAGCATATATTGTTATCGGTGCAGGTAAGATTGATGACGAGAATTCGGCATATAATTTATGTAAATATTTAACAACTAAATTTGCTAGATTTTTACATAAACAAGCGAAAGCAAGTCAAGATGCTTCAAGTAAAACTTATAGGTTTATACCACTAGAAAATTTTACTAATGAATCGGATATAGATTGGTCGAAATCCATAAAAGAAATAGATGAGCAGTTGTTTGATAAGTATGGGTTGTCAATAGAAGAAAGAGAACATATAAAATCTTCAATTAAGGATATGTAAGGAGACATAGAAATGATACAAGATATAATCATTAACCTTATTGTTGCATTTATCACTTATCTTGCTGCGACTATATTTCATAATAGATTAAGAATAAAAATATGGTTGCAGTCTCTTTTAAGATGGAATAAAAATATAAGATTGAGCTGTGCATACCTTTTTCAAATAAAGAAAGATGGCAAATATCTTTTGATAAAGGGAAATAGAATAGAACAATATCAGCCAGTTGGTGGGGTTTATAAATACTATAATTCGTTCAATGAAGTTAAGTCGAAGTTGGAATTAAAAAACGAACCTGAAAGTCGTTTTTATGAAAATGGAGATTTAAGATTGGTTACAAAAGGGAAATACCTTGTAAAATTTCTTGACTGGTTTGATACAAAGAAAAATAGAGAGATTACGGTGATAAGGGAACTAATTGAAGAATTGCAACCTGCAGAAATATCGGTAGAAAAACTTATTAAAAATGTGCAGATTGAATACTTAAAAACAATAAAAGAGGAAATTAAATTTTCTCATTACTTTCAAATGGATGAGCAGAAAATATTTAATATCTATGAGGCAAAAATACCATCTGATATGCTCGATACTATATTGAATAATGACAAATACAGTCTTGTTGAGGCTGAAGAAATAGAAAGACTTTGTTGTACAAGGGATGGTCTTTCTAAAAAGATTTCTGAAACAGCGAAGTATATAATTTAGGAGGAATATAATTTGGGAGATATTGTAATCCAAGAAGAAATAAAAAAACTTATTGAAGAAATAGATGTTTCGGATTCCAATTATGAAAAGGCAACTAATAGATATAATTCAATTGCTAATTATATAAAAAATTCTGATCTTGATTCTGATAGACCAGATATATATTTGCAGGGGTCTTTTAAACTTGGAACAGCAATCAAGCCTTTGACAGAAGATGGAGCTTATGATATTGATATAGTTTGTAATTTAACTAAATTAAGACGAGAAAATCAATCCCAATTTTCTTTGAAATATGATTTGGGGGAAGTTGTGAAAAAATATTCAAAAGCTCAATCAATGTCTAATGATCCTGAGGAAAGCAAAAGATGTTGGACATTAAAATATGTTGATGAATATAATTTTCATATAGACATTCTACCATCAGTTCCTTTGAACAATAAAGATGATGGGTATATAGCTATAACGGATAAAACAAAAAGCAATTATTTTGATATTTCTTATGACTGGGAAACTAGTAATCCTAAAGGTTATGCTCAATGGTTTAGGGATATTTCAAAGTATTCTATTTATCGAGAAAAAATTGCTAAAAGATTTTACGCTTCTATTGAGAAGGTTCCAGAATATAAAATTAGAACACCATTACAAAGGATTGTTCAAATTCTGAAAAGACATGCAGAAGTGTGTTTTGAGGATGATATTGAACATAAACCAAGCTCAATTATCATTACAACATTAGCTGCAAAACAGTATCAAGCCGCCTGTTTGCTTAGCAATGACTTTTTAGATGTAATAACTTATATTATAGAACACTTAAAGGATGGAATTGAAAATCGGGATGGAAGTCCGTGCGTTTATAATCCTGTAAATGATGCTGAGGTTCTTTCCGGTAAATGGGATAAAGATGATAGCTATTTTGAGGCTTTTGAAAAATGGTTATTGCAACTTGAATCAGACTTTAATATCAGAGATAAAGAGTTGCTATACGCAGATAAAATCCAATATATTAAAAGAAGCTTGTTTAAGAATAGTAGAAAGCAACTCCCAATAGTCAATGTAAGTTCTATTAGGCATCATCAAAGATCAAAGTGGAAAGAGTGTTTGATAGAAAAGGTTTCTATTAAGGCGAAGTATTTTCGTGACGGATTTAGATGGAAAGAAATAAAAAGCGGAACAGCTTTAAATAAGAATGGGAAGTTACGATTCGAAGTACAAGCTAATGGATTAAGGGATTATGAAATATGGTGGCAAGTTACCAATACTGGCAAAGAAGCTGAAAGAGCAAATGCATTAAGAGGAGATTTTTATAGTTCAGAATTGGTTGAAGGTAAAAAAGTTAGGAAAGAAAGTACTCTTTATACAGGACATCATTATGTTGAAGCATATTTAGTAAAAAATGATATTTGCTATGGTAAAAGTTTGCCATTCGAGGTAAATATAGTTAATGGATTTTCACTTGATTTTATGAGGAAGGGCTAGAAGATAGCTTTTTATCTCTCAATCTCTTTATCCCCCCCATATATTTATCATAGTTTTTTTCTGAGTTCATAAAGCTCATTAATATCTTTGCAAAATAATAAGGTCATTGAGCAAGTTGGTTCAAAATGAGATGGAAGATGGATTGTTATAAAATAAAAGAGAAGCTAAACTTGCAGGCATTGGTTTGTAAGTTTTTTCTTATAGCTTCAATCATTTTTTGTAGTGGTTCTATCAATCAATTTGCCATAATTCTTTTGATAGATGTTCGATTTGCTTTTTCATATCGTTGATGTCATCACTATAAATAACACCAGTAGAATTTACTCGTTTAGTGATTTGATTGACTCTGTTAGCATATTTTGAAAGTAGTCCTTGTATTTATCTAAATGGTTGTAAATCAACAACATAAATATTGGATTCTGATACTACTTTTCTTAAAAAATGGTTCATGGTTTTACAGTTCGCCATCTTCATTTTCTTTTGAAATAATGATTTTTCTTCTTCTGTTAAATTGATTTTGAGCTGAATATTTCTAGTTCTATTTGCTATGATAATCACTTCCTTTCTTTAAAATAAATGGGGTCTTAGTGTTCTCCCTAACAAGTTAAAATTGATAAAAAAAGAAGCAGTTCCATAAGGGGGGCTGCTTCATCAATTTTCCGTAAGTGGGTACACACTTACTGTGCTTGCTACAAAAGTATGATTTGTAGATTAAGCGTTAAGCAAGATTTAATTCTATAGTTCGATTATATCAATAGCTAAGTGTAATATTAGCGCTTAACATAAATGTTTTTAAATTATTTTCATAAATTTGGTTACCGAGGGGGTCAAATTTTCACTTATAAAGTGTAAGGGAGTTTTGATAGGTGGTAAGCAAAAGGAGAAAACAAGTGGATCATGATTGGAATGGACTAGTTGATATATTAGAAAAACTTAATATTCCATAAATTTCTTGTATTTCCATTAGAATTCCATTATAATTCTTTCGTGATATTGAAAAGGAGGTTGGCATTGAGTTTATCACATCATTACAATTGACTAGTAGAGTAAACTGCTCTACAATTTGACCCATTGAAAAAAGGCCATACGGACAGCCCGGTCAAATGCCGATTATGATGACTGTGTAATCTTGTTGAAGGGTAAAACCT
>OGMW01002724.1_pt1 | contig 10823 bp, 10 predicted proteins | sample 1573281 | NCBI WGS metagenome assembly OGMW01 (sample SAMEA2581907, study PRJEB24529) | metagenome | biome: Human gut stool | place: China | collected 2011
ACACGGCCCTTTCACGGCTGTAACATGGGTTCGATTCCCGTACGGGTCATAAAAAAGCTCCTCAATCTTAGGATTGAGGAGCTTTTTTATGCAACCCGAACGAGGAATCGAAGGAACACGGCCGCCCGCAGGCGGCAAAAAAGAGCCCGGTGGGCTCTTTTTTAGTGTTCGGGTCCCAATCTTCAGGAATGTCTACCGTGGTTGCTGCCGCTTTGTTTGACCCGAACGGGAATCAGAGCAAAAATTCCCCCGCCTGCCGGATAGTGCAGGCGGGGGTTCGTTATGCAAGGAAGGAGATGATGTCGTTTTACGGTCTCTGGCCCATGCCGCCTTCCAGCGTCAGGGTCTCACCGGACATATACTTGAAGTCCGGCATGGCCAGCTGGACGCAGACACGGCCGATCTCCGTCTCAGCGTTGCCGTAGTGGCCCATGGGGGGCATCTTGACGTTGGCCTTGAAAGCGTCGGGGTAGGCGTCCCTGAACTGCTCGAGCTTGGCCGTCCATGCCAGCGGGCAGACCACGTTGACGTTGATGCCGTCTTTGCCCCACTCGGTGGCGGCGACGCGGGACATACCGCGGATGCCCTCCTTGGCGGCAGCATAGGCCGACTGGCCGAAGTTGCCGAAGAGGCCGGCACCGGAAGCGAAGTTGATGACGCTGCCGTGAGACTCAGCCAGATAGGGGTAGCAGGCTTTCATGTAGTAGAAAGCGGCGTAGAGGCCGGAGTAGATGGCCAAATCGAACTGCTCGGTGGTGTGTTCGGCCAGCGGCACGCCGGAGGCCGAAGCCTGTGCATTGTTGATGAGCACCTGAATGCCGTCGAAGGTATCGACGGCCTGCTTGACCACATTTGCCACAGTGGCCTCATTGTCGCCGCCCGCGCAGACATCGGCCTGCACGGGCAGCACCTTGATGCCGTAGAGGCTTTCCAGCTCCTGCTTGGCTGCTTCCAGCTTCCTGACATTGCGGCCTGTGATGACGAGGTTCGCGCCCTCCTTGGCGTATGCGGTGGCGATGCCGTAGCCGATGGAGCCGCAGCTCCCATCCTTCAGGACAGCGCGCCCTGCGCCGGTAATGATGGCGGTTTTACCAGTTAAAAAGCCCATAAGTTGCAACCTCCTGTTTCGATGTCCCTCGGTGTTCTGCCGGGGGTCGTTCTATAGCTCGAGTATAGCAGAAAAGCGGAAAATTGTAAAATAGCGCTTTTGAATCGCTTTTTCTTTGATTGAGGAATGGCTCAGACGCTCACTCGCGGTATTTTCCATCAGTTCCTTTTGCAAAAACTACGGCCCTGCCAGGATGTATTTCTGCGTCCCGGCAGGGCCGTGCTTTTGTTTTTCAGTGCTTTTCGCGGCGCAGATAGGCCAGAATATCTTCCGGCTTTGCGGCCAGAGCATCGGCCCCGGCGGCGGTCAGCTCAGCTTCGCCCCGGAAGCCCCAGAGAACGCCCAGAGCGGGCAGACCGGCATTGTGTCCCGTAAGGATGTCTACGTCGCTGTCGCCCACGAAAAGGGTGCTCTGCGGGTCTGCGCCGAGGTCAGCCATCAGAGAGTAGACGCCAGCCGGGTCGGGTTTGGTGGGAACACCGGGGCGGCTGCCCCGCACCAGCGAAAAGCTGTCCGGGCCGAAGTAGTGCTCGATGATCTTTCCACAAAAAGCGTCCGCTTTGTTGGAAAAGACGGCGGTCTGGACGCCCTCGGCCTTCAGCGCGGCCAGCAGTTCCGGGATGCCGGGATAGGGGGCCGTTTTGTCTTCCTTGTGGGCGTCATACCGGGCCGAGAACTCGGCCAGCGTGGCGGCAAGCTGTTCGGGCGTCCGGGCGTTTTCCGGGGAAAAGCGCTCCACCAGCTTCGGGATGCCGTTGCCCACGAAGTGCTTGTAGGTCTCCACCGGGAAGGTGGGCCAGCCGTGCTGGGTGCAGACCCAGTTGGCCGCGTCGGCCAGGTCGTCGATGGTGTTCAGTAAGGTGCCGTCCAAATCGAAGAGAATGGTTTTTATCATGAGAATCAGACTTCCTTTTGTTTTATGTTTTCTGCTCCAAAGCGTTGAGACAGGGCGCAGCGTCCCGCACGGGGATGCTGCGCACCTTGAGCCGCACCTGCCCGGGCAGAGCCAGCGTCAGCGTCATGCGCTGGTAACGTGCCGCCCAGGGCGATTGGAAGGTGCGCAGGCAGACATCCGGGTGGAACACACAGATGCAGTGGAGATAACCCCCCTTCTGCCGCCGCAGGGTGAACCGGCCCTCCCGGAGCCAGATGCCCTCTTTCAGCCAGCCCATCAGCCCGCCCGCCAGAAAGACGGCAAATACCGCTGTCGGGATGAGCAGTGTCCCCGTGAGGGCAGGCAGGACGCTGCGGGAGACCAGCACCAGCAGCAGGCACAGCCCGGACGGGATGCCGGCAGGCGCAAAGAAAACGGCGCTGCGGTGGGTGAGGTCGTGCCGGGTGTCGGGAGGCATCCGGAACTCGGGCAGCAGCTCCCGGAACAGCTCTTCCTGCCCGGAGCGGTAGACGAAAAGCGGCAGCTCCGGGCGGCAGCTGCCTGCCACCACGAACACCGGCCAGCGCTTCATGAGCCGGGCGATGGGGGAGACGCGGACGTCCGCGTAGCTTATCTCACGGCTCCGCACCCGGAACTCGAACCGGGACAGCCAGCCGCCCCGGCTGCCCAGCTGGTCGGCAGTGTGCCAGACCGTATAATGGACGGTCTGGACAAAACTGCGGGCCAGACTGATGCCGAAGAGCGCCCCGGCCAGCACCAGCATCCACGCTGCACCGGCGGGCAGCCAGTGGGCGGCGAACCGGACGAGGACGTTCAGCCGGGAGAGGGCCACGGCCTCGGCGGTGAGGGGAAATGGTCGGCTCTGCCGGATGGCCAAATAGGTCAGCGCCAGCGTGGACAGACCGTTGGCACCCAAAACCACCAGCGCGGCCCGCTCGCCCCCGGCAGGGCGGTGGCAGACCGGGTCCCGGACAGGCATCAGGCGGTCAGCAAGCTCCTGTGCGTCTTCTTTGTGCAAATAAAGGGTGACGGCTCGCCTGGCAGGCTGGCCCACCGGGTAGAGCACCACCCGGCTGGCCCCGAGCAGCCGAAAGAAGAGCGGCCGCTCGATGGTCAGCGCGGCCAGAGCTTCGCCCCGGATGATGCGCTCCCGCTTGGAGATGAACGCCCACCGCAGCCGGAGCACACCGGCCTCATCCAGCGCCCAGCTGCTGGCTTCCAGCAGGATGGAGCTGGCCCCGCAGAGGAAGAGCAGAAGCGCGGCGTCCTGCCGCAGAGCTGTGAGCAGAGCGTTCAGGCTGAACTCCAGCAGGGCGTTCGCCAGCGGCAGCAGGCAGACGACGACCGCCTTGCGCAGGAAGCGGAAGGCGGCGAGGGGATGGTAATGCCGTTGTCGGGTCATGGTGCATCCTCCGCCAGAATGTGGGCCAGAAGCCCGGCCTGCTGGGCCGGGATGGCGGGCAGAAAGAGCTTCGCGCCCGGGGCTGCCACGATGAGCAGCGAGACGCCGCCCAGCCGCAGCAGGGGCGTCCGGAGCAGCCGGACGCTGGTAACGGCCCGGCGGGGAAGCACCTGACGCACCGGCAGCGCAACGCCGGAGTAGACTGTTACGGTCCGTTCCCCCAGCACGGCGGCGAAGCTGCAGGCCCGCGCCCAGAGGCAGTAGACCAGAAAACCCCAGAGCAGGCAGAAACCCGCCCCGGCGGCGACGCTCTGCCAGAACACGAAGGGCGCAGCGAACAGCCCCGGCACCGCCGCCCAGACGCAGAGGACGGCCCGGCCAGTAGGCGGGATGATGACGGCGGTGCGCCGCAGCTCCTGCTCCGTCACTTATCGCTGAGGCCCCAGGCCTCGGTCAGCTCGTGCAGGCTGTCGTCACGGGTCAGGCAGAGGATGTGGTCCCAGGGCAGCAGGATCGTGCTGCCGTGGGGGATGATGAACTCGGTGTCGCGGGTGATGCTGATTAGGATGGTGTCGCCCGGGATGGGGATGTCCATGATGGCCTTGCCCGCGTAGAGGAAATTCTCGGGCAGCAAAATTTCATTCAGGCTGGCCGTGCCGCCGCCCAGAGAGAGGAGCTGGCGGATGGTATCCGTCTCGATCTCCCGCTCGAGGATGTGGCTCAGGTTGTCGGTGCCGCAGACCACGGTGTCCACGCCGAGGGTGTGGAGCAGTTCGCGGTTCTTGGGGTTGGAGGCCCGGGCCACGGTGCGGTCTACGCCGAACTCCCGCTTGGCGATCTGGCAGGCCACAAGGTTGTCTTCGTCAGAGCCGGTCACAGCCACAAAGGCGTCGCAGCTGGCGACGTCGGCGGTGCGCAGAGTGTCCACGCTGATGGAGTCGCCGCAGATGACCGGGATGTCCAGCATATCGGCCAGCATCCGGCACTGGCTCTCCACTGGCTCGATGATGACGATCTCGTGGCGGTTGGCCAGCAGGCTCTGAGCCAGATACCGGCCCACACGCCCGCCGCCGGCAATACAAACTTTCATAATACTACCTCATTATACAAATGGTATCGATTATTTGGCGAGAGAACGGAACACGGCCTGCTCGGTGAGGACGGTGGGGCAGATGGTGTCCAGTTCGTAAGCCTTGTGGTAGAGCACCTGCAGGTGGGGGTCGGAGACGCGGCAGATGACCTTTTCGCGCTGAAAGAGGCTCTTGGCGATCTGCGCGGCCATCAGGTTGAGGGAGTCGTCCTCGCTGACGGCGGCCACGGCATCGCAGTTCTCGATGCCGCCCTGACGCAGTACGTCGGGGTCGGTGGGGTCGCCCACAAGGGCGTTGCCGCTGAAGGTGTAGTCGTCGAAGGCGTCCAGACGCTTGAGCTGTTCGGAGTCCTTTTCGATGATGGAGATGTCGTGGCCGATGCGCTCCAGGTCCCGCACCAGCGATGCGCCCACCTGGTCGCAGCCGATTACAAGAATGTTCATGAAATTACCTCGCTAAAAAATAAAAGATAAAACATATAAGTTAGCTTTCGCGCCTGTGCGCGGGGCAAAACACTTTTACATTAAGGCTAATGTTCTCTTTTGCTGGCAAAAGAGAACCAGAAAACCACCAGCGATTTCGACGCGCTGGATCCACGAGAAAGGGGCTGCTCGCCCCTTTCAGACCCCAAAGGGGAAGTCAAAACGGAAAAAAGCTAGCCGCTTCGCTAAACACTTTTTTCTCGTTTCTCCGATTTACGGCTTCGCCGAGGGTGTTAGGCTTTCGCTGGACGTGGTGTCCTACAATAAATCTACATCCCAGTATAGCATATTTTTCCCCGCAGATAAATAGAAAAGCTGTAGGGGATTCCAGAGATAAAATTTTTGAATTCCTGGTGCGCAGAGAGTCGGAATATGGTATACTGAAACAGTATGATGATAAGGATCACAAAAGCCCGTGCGCCCGGCGTGCGGCAGGAGGAGTGCTTATATGTTTCTTGAGATCATCAAAGCGATTTTGATGGGCATCGTGGAGGGCATCACCGAGTGGCTGCCCATCTCGTCCACAGGCCATATGATCTTGCTGGAACAGGTGGTAAAGTTCAGCGCCAGCGAGGAGTTCATGTCCATGTTCCGCGTGGTCATCCAGCTGGGTGCCATCCTTGCGGTGGTGGTGCTGTTCTGGGGCAAGCTGTGGCCCTTCGGCCTGCGGCATGGCCGCGTCATCTCCAAGCCCAGCGTCTGGCAGCTCTGGTTCAAGGTGGTCGCCGCCACCCTGCCGGTGCTGGTCATCAGCCCGCTGGACGACTGGATGGAGGCTCACTTCTATAACTACATCACCGTGGCCGCAATGCTCATCCTCTACGGTGTGCTGTTCCTCGTGGTGGAGAGCCGCCGCACTGCGCCCCACGTCACCCATCTGGAACAGATCACTTACCGTGACGCCCTCATCATCGGCGTCTGGCAGATGCTGGCCATCATCCCCGGCACCTCCCGTTCCGGCGCGACCATCGTGGGCGGCCTGCTGCTGGGCCTCTCCCGCGCCTGTGTGGCGGAGTTCACCTTCTACCTCGCCATCCCGGTCATGGCGGGTGCATCCCTGCTCAAGGTGCTCAAATTCGCCGTCTCCGGTGTCGCCATCACCGGCACCGAGGTGGCTGTGCTGGCGGTGGGCTGCGTGGTGGCCTTCGTGGTCAGTCTGGCGGCTATCCGCTTCCTGATGGATTACGTCAAGCGCCACAACTTCACCTTCTTCGGCATCTACCGCATCGCCCTTGGCCTTGTGGTGCTGGCTGTGGCAGTGGTGTCTGCAATGGTGTAAGATCGAACTCAGATCTTCTGAGCCCCTCGCCCCGGCGAGGGGCTTTTCTTGCGCCTGCCCCTGCGTCGTGCTATAATGCTTTCAGAGAGTATGAGCGCGGCAAACAGGAGCTGCGCACCTGAAATTGTCAAAGAAAACAGGAGGAAAAACCGATGGAAGCATCGACCGTTTACTATACCGATTTCCGCTGTCCCGTAGGTACCAGCCTCACCGATAAGCTGCGCCGCCTGTGCATCGCGGCAGGCATCAAGAACATCGACATGGAGGGCAAGTTCGTCGCCATCAAGATGCATTTCGGCGAGCTGGGCAACCTGGCCTATCTGCGCCCCAACTACGCCAAGGTGGTGGCCGACCTGTGCAAGGAGCAGGGCGGTATGCCCTTCCTGACCGACTGCAATACCCTGTACCCTGGCAGCCGCAAGAATGCCCTCGAGCATCTGACCTGCGCCCAGCTGAACGGCTTCTGGCCCATGACCACCGGCTGTCAGGTCATCATCGCCGACGGCCTGCGCGGCACCGATGAGGTGGAGGTGCCTGTGCCGAACGGCGAATACTGCAAGACCGCTAAGATCGGCCGCACCATCATGGACGCCGACATCTTCATCAGCCTGAGCCACTTCAAGGGCCACGAGTCCACCGGCTTCGGCGGTGCCATCAAGAACATCGGCATGGGCTGCGGCTCCCGCGCCGGCAAGATGGAGCAGCACGCCTCCGGCCACCCGGCGGTGCAGGAAGACCTCTGCCGCGGCTGTCATCGCTGCGCCAAGGAGTGCGGCTCCGATGCCATCTACTACAACGAGAAGAACAAGGCCGTCATCGACCAGGACAAGTGCAAGGGCTGCGGCCGCTGCATCGGTGCCTGCAACTTTGACGCCATCTATGCCCTGTGCGACAGCGCCAACGAGATGCTGGACCGCAAGATGGCCGAGTACGCTGCCGCCGTCTGCCATGACCGTCCCACCTTCCACATCAGCCTTGTGCAGGACATCAGCCCCAACTGCGACTGCCACGGCGAGAACGACGCGCCCATCCTGCCGGACATCGGCATGTTTGCCTCCTTCGACCCGGTGGCCCTCGACCAGGCTTGTGCCGACGCCTGCCTGAACGCCGCTCCGCTGCCCAACAGCCAGCTGGGCCAGAACCTCGCCACCCCGGGCTGGAACTGCCACCACGACAACTTCAAGGACTCTAACCCCAACATCGAGTGGAAAGCCACCATCGAGCAGGCCGAGAAGATCGGCATGGGTACCCGCGCCTACACCCTCAAGAAAGTCTGATCCCGATAAAACAAAGGCCGGACGCCTCCCGCACCAAAGCGGAAAGGCGTCCGGCCTTTTCTCTGTGATTTAATACTCGCCCTTTGCCTCCGGCACGAGGGGGTCAACGACATCCTCGAGGGCGTTCCAGTCCTTCTCGGAGAAGGTCAGCTTCTTGGCGTCGAGGCCCACGTCCTCCAGACGGCCTGCCATAGAGTCCTTGTCTTCCAGCAGGGCAGCGGCATCGTCCTTTATCATGGGCCATGCCTCGGCGAAGCCCTCCTGCTCCGAGTCGGAGAGGTTGTCGTACCACTGGGTGTAGGCGTCCTCAATGGCCGTTTCCGTGCGGGCAGAGAGGTTTGCCTCGTCGGCCCAGACCAGCAGGGTGGCTGCGGCCTGCACGCTCTTGAGGGAGCAGCCGGACACGCCGGGACCCCAGCCGAGGCTGGGCTCAAAGGCGGCTGCAGTGCCGTCTACGCTGAACAGTGAGTTCTCGTCGAAATCTTTGTTGAACAGCCCGGAGGTGTCGGCCTGCGCGGTGCTGCTGGGGGCGCTCTCGCTGCTGACGCTGGACGGCTCAGAAGCCGAAGAGCTTGCGTGGGAGGCGTCGCCGTTTGTATTGGAGCAGCCTGCCAGCAGGCCGCACAGCAGAGCAGCACTCACAAGGAGCGAAAGGATGTGCTTTTGAGTCATAGGGGATGTCCTCCTTCTATCTGCGCCCGGCCCGCAGGCCGGGGAAAATATCTCTCTGAGACTAGTATACTGTTCTGCCGCGCGGTTGTCAATCGGCCTTGCCACGAACAAATTTTAAGGGGCCGTGCAGTGGGGCCGGATTGACCTTTCCGGCGCAGCGGGCTATAATAAAGGATATATGGATCGTTAAAATACCAAGGAGAAAATAACCATGAAGAATGCATCTTTTTCGATAGAGGAGCTTTTCCGTTTTCTGGACGCCGGCGTCAGTGCTTTCCACTCCACGGCTGCTGCGGCCGCCATTCTGGAAGCTGAGGGCTATGTGAACTGCCCCGAGAGTGCCGCGTGGGAGCTGGCCCCCGGCGGCAAGTACTACACCACCCGCAACGGCTCTGCCGTGCTGGCATGGCGTATGCCCAAGGGTGAGCTGACCGGCTGGCACGCAGCCGCCAGCCACAGCGACTCGCCCACCTGGCGCATCAAGCAGTTCGACACGGAGGACAAGGTCTTCGCCAAGGCCGAGGTCGAGGGCTACGGCGGCATGATCATGCCCTCCTGGCTCGACCGCCCGCTGACCGTGGCAGGCCGTCTGCTGGTGCGCACCGAGAGCGGCATCGAGAGTCGTCTGGTCTGCCCCGACCGTGCGCTGGCCTGCATCCCGAACCTCTGCATCCACTTTAGCCGCGACCTGAACAACGGCATGAAGTATAACCCGCAGGTCGATCTGCAGCCCATCTTCGGCGGCAAGGGCGGAAACCTGAAAGAAGTCCTGGCCGCTGAGGCCGGTGTGAAGGCCGAGGACATCCTCGACGCTGATCTGGTCCTCGCCACCTGTGAGAAGGCTGTCCGCATGGGCCTGAACGGCGAGTATTTCATGTCCGGCCGCATCGACGACCTCGAGTGCGCCTACACCACCCTGTGGGGCTTCCTGCAGGGCCGCGGCGAGGAAGAGGGCCGCGGCGACATCTGGGTCATGTTTGACAACGAAGAGGTCGGCTCTTCCAGCCGTCAGGGCGCGCAGGGTACCCTCATGGCCGACGTGCTGGCCCGCATCGAGGAGAGCATGGGCGTCAGCAGGGAGCAGAGCATCCGCGCCCGCACCAACTCTCTGGTGCTGAGCGCCGACAACGGCCACGCCACCCATCCCAACCACCCCGAAAAGAGCGACCCTGCCAACCCCGTCGTGATGGGCGGCGGCGTCCTGCTGAAGTATAATGCCCGCCAGACCTACACCACCAGCGGATTCACCGGTGCAGCCTTCACCGCCATCTGCAAGAAGGCCGGTGTGCCGGTGCAGGTGTTCGCAAACCGCGCCGATGTGCCGGGCGGCTCCACGCTGGGCAATCTGCTGGGCCATCAGATCCTGATGCCTATGGTGGACATCGGTCTGGGTCAGCTGGCCATGCACTCCGCCATGGAGACGGCAAGCTGCGCCGACGCCGAGTACATGGCAAAGGCCGTGGCAGAGTATTACAACACCCCCATCTTCCAGCCGAAGGACGGGGAGTGGAAGCTGGGCCTGTGAGCGCTGTCGTCGGGCGGTTCGCCCCCAGCCCCAGTGGGCGGCTCCATCTGGGCAACCTCGCGTGCAGCCTCCTCGCATGGCTGAGCGCCAGGAGCCGGGGCGGGCGAATCGTCCTCCGCATCGAGGACCTGGACGCGGAGCGCTGCCCCCGCAAATACGCCGACCAGCTGGAAGAAGACCTTGGGTGGCTGGGCCTTTTCTGGGATGAGGGCGGCAGCAAGGGCGGCCCCCATGAGCCATATTACCAGAGCGAGTGCAGCGGCATCTACACCGAGAGCTACAAAAAGCTGGAAGCCATGGGGCTTGTCTATCCCTGCTTCTGCTCCCGCAGCCAGCTCCATGCCGCCAGTGCGCCCCACACCTCGGACGGCAACGTCATCTATCCCGGCACCTGCCGGGGGCTGACAGCCGAAGAAATCGCCGAAAAGCGGAAAAAGAAAGCTCCTGCTTACCGCCTCATGGTGCCGGACGAGAACATCACCTTCACCGACGGCTGTATGGGCGAACATACAGAAAACCTTCTGCGCGACTGCGGGGACTTTTACCTCCGCCGCGCCGACGGCGTATTTGCGTATCAGCTGGCCGTTGTGGTGGACGACGCCCGGATGGGCGTCACCGAAGTCGTGCGCGGGGCCGACCTGCTTTCCTCTACGGCGCGGCAGCTCTATCTGTATCGTCTTCTGGGTCTGCCTGCACCGGAGTTCGCCCATTGTCCGCTGCTGCTGGCGTCGGACGGGCGGCGGCTCTCCAAGCGGGACGGCGACCAGAGCCTTGAGAACCTTCGCGCCCGCTATACGGCCGAGGACATCGTGGGCCGTCTGGCCTATGCCTACGGCCTGCAGGAAGAGCCTGCGCCCCGGACGCCGGAGAGCCTCATCAAAGACTTTTCGTGGGATAAGGTGCCGAAGAAGGATATTTGTCTGCCGGAAGGATTATTTGAATAACTGAAAAAGACCTTCAAGTTCTCTTCATGAAAACTTGAAGGTCTTTTTGTATAATCAAAGGTTAAGTTCTCTGCGCGCCTGTGCGCGGGTCAGAGCGCTTTTTCATTAAGGCTAATTGTTCTCTTTTGATGTCAAAAGAGAACCAGAA
>OGMW01002725.1_pt1 | contig 10822 bp, 6 predicted proteins | sample 1573281 | NCBI WGS metagenome assembly OGMW01 (sample SAMEA2581907, study PRJEB24529) | metagenome | biome: Human gut stool | place: China | collected 2011
CCCGCCAACATCATCCAACCTCAGTTCATACAGATCGATTAATTTGCCTGGGTAGAGCTTCTGAATGTCCGCATTAATCGTCATTTACGCTCCAAAGAACTGCGTGAATTCAACGCTCAGATTCCAAATCCGACCACCCTTAGGAGTCAATGTGTAGTCGGCGACAGTCCAAATGAGATTGGAATCAGAAAATGGAGGCTTCCAATAGAATGGATCGAATCCTTCCCGGGCATCTAGGAAATCCTTCACTTCCTTGATTTCCTCTTCATTGCCCGAGAATTGGAGGCTCCACGTTTGAGGCAGGTTGTTCAGCCCATCTCCTACCACCTGTCTGTACCCATCTCCATACTGAGCAGAGAGAGTGCGAGGCTTCACGCTGCCCGTGGAAGATCCCAACGTGGGCTTGAAAGTAAAAGTCTCCATTTAAACCCTCCCTGCTCTCCACTTCCACAGGATTCCACCTGGGCGCATCTGGTTCATCATCTCGGACTGAACCGCGGTTCCCACAAGGCGGCCCAAAGCATTGCCCATAGAGAAGTCCTGATTCTTAGTGGTTGACGTCTTTGTCGTCCCGGTTCCATCGGAAGAGACGTTTACGACAACATTGACCGCTCCGGCAGTGCCTTGGGCCTGAACGCCCAGACGGCCGCTGCTCGTTCTGGTAAGCGGCATGATGGCTTCCGGCCCCGCTTCGCCCATCAGCCCGACACCTTTGGCGAAGGGGAAGAGAGTGGGTCTCGAAACAATCTGATTTGAGTACTGGTGCAGACCGGGGGCGTTGAACACGTTTCCGTTCGCGCTAGCGGCGAACAGGCTGCCTATGGAAGAGGCGACCCCCGTGCTGCCGATGTACTTAAACAGCCCCGTCATGGCCGCCCGGACCTGAATCCTCACCATGTCCTTGAGGATCGAAGTGGCGAAATCACGGAAATTCGCCTTCCCGGTCGTGCAGAAGTCAACGAGCGAATCCTCCAGCCCGGAAAACACGTCGCCGAAAAGCTTTTCCGTCTGAGAGGCAACGTTCCTACTGCTCTCGAGATAGTCGCCATAAGCCTTTCCCGCCCCGTTTACCCAGTTTTCCTCGCCGGATCTGAGCGTGTTCCAGTGGTTATTCCAAAGGACGACCGCTTCCTCCTGATAATTGCTCAGGATGGTAAGACGCTTCTGATAGCCCTTTTCGTCATCGTCCGACCACTTCCCCAGAGCCATCTGCTGGTCGCGGTCGGACTGCAGCTTCCGGCGTTCGCTCGAAACCCGGTCCGATATTCCGTTCATGCCCGATGCGTAGGAAGAAGCCTGTCCGCCCATCCATGCCGTGGCCTCTTCCCGACCGTACTGGGTGCGTGATGTGGCGAGAAGGTCGGCCAAGGTCTGCTTATAGGACAGCAGAGCCGCTTGACGCTTCTTGATGGCCGCTGTTTCGTCAGCGTCGATCTTTGCGATGGAAGTGGCGGCATCCGCCCTGACTTCCGCCATCTTGCTGACGTTCTTCGCAATCTGCTTATTAAGGTTGATGCGGTCCTTTCCGTTGGCCTTCTCTTGAGCGAGGCGCTGGTTCTGCTTCTCAAGAGCCTTGATCTGCGCTTCGGTATCCTGATTGACAAGATCACGCTTCTGGCTGAAATAATCAGCCGCAGTCATCGAGCCGCTTCTATAAGCGGCATCAAGAGCGGTTATCTGCGCCTGTATCGAGCTTCTTTCAACCCGCAGCGCATCCTGAATTTCGGACACATCGGCGCGAGTTATGTAGGGCGTTAAAGAAACACTCTTGCGAGACGATGCCTTTCGACCGCCTTTAGAGATGCTCGCCTGGTAGCGGGAGTTCTCTTTTGCTATGCGGCTCTTGTAGTCGGGCTCGGAAATAAGACCATTAGCAGCCTTATACTGGGCGTTGATCGAAGCAAGATTCTTAAGATGCTCCCGGTCTTTCTTCTCTCTATCCGACAAATATTTGTCAGAGTCGGCGATAAACGCCTTAGCCGCATCATCAGCAGCCTTCTGCTTTTGTTTTTCGGCGGTTACTTTGCGCTCAGAGTCAATCTGCTTTTGAAGCTTAGAGATCTGGTCTTCCAGCCATTTTTTGGCTTCAGTCTGAGCGGGGCCTAAATCAGCCAAACGCTCCTGATATTTTTTGAGAAGATCTTCGGTGGCTGAAGCCTGGGTAATGCTCGACATCGCCCGCCAAGCTTTGGACGCTTCTTCTCCAACCCACGCCCAGGCTCTCCCCAGAGCGTTCAGGTTTGCCTTGACTTCCTCAGCCCGCTCCTTCATCGCCTGAGCGTAAGATTTTTGAGCGAGAGCCGCAGCCTCTTCCTGTCGTCCCTGATCTTCTAACGCTTTGATGCGCTCGAAGGTGGAAGCGTTCAGATAGTGATACTGAGCATCGAGAGCTTGAGAAGCCTTTACGGGATCGTCAGCAAGCTTATTGAACTGCGCGATTGTTTCTTCGATGGACTGCCCCGTCACATCCTTCATGTTGACGGCAGCGGAAGCGACCAACTCAAAAGCATCGCCCGCTATCTTCGAGTTTCCGGCCAACTGAACGGCAGCATCCTGAGCCGAAGAGAAACTACCGGTTGCGTTGCCTATGGAATTAACCATAGAGTTCAGCTGACTAACGGTCACTCCGGCGGCATTGCCCGTCATCGTGATAGCTGAGTTCAGCTGTTCATCCCGCTTTATTCCGGCATAAGCGGCGTAAGCGACCGTTCCGAGAGCGGCTGCGGCAACTGTTGCGGGGCTGACAATTCCGGCAAGCGTAGACCCGAGAGCCTTAGCCGCAGGAACAACGCCGCCAAACATGTCTTTTAACTGCCCGCCCTGCTGCATCAGTACAGTGATACCGCGGGTAAAGCCCACTATCAGCATGGAAGATACCATGGACTTGGTGGACTCAATGAAGGTCTTACAGATCTCTGTGGCGGAATAGCCGCTGATAATACCTGCTACCACCATGGCCATCAGGAACAGGGCGGCGATCTCATCCACATACCAGCCCAGGTTCAGCACGGAATAAGTGAGGAAGGCGATTACGCCGAAGAATTCAAGCAGGCACAGCTTCTGACGGGTGGTCATCTTAATTCCATCCAAGTCATCAAGCCCCTTGCTCTCCACACTGTCGATGGGTACCCCATGCAGCAGGGAGCGGGCGGGGTCTGACTTCACCTTGCTGGCATAGCGCATAAGATAGGTGATGGCCAGAATCTCAAAAGCGATGAAGATGGCCCAGCGCAGACCCATGCCGGAATAAAGCTCTACGCCTGCCACATCCTGGGCCACTGCAATATTAAAGGGGTTGGTAGTACCAGCAGCATAGCCCAGGGATACACCCAGGAAGATGGTGGCGCCGCCCACGATAGCGTCATAACCCAGGGCCATGAAGATTCCCACGAAGACTGGGAACAGGCCGTAGACCTCCTCATAAATGCCCATGGTGGAGCCCAGAATGCCCAGCACCAGCATGGTAATGGGAATGAGCAGCTGAACCCGCTTTCCTACTTTTCGAACCATCGTCCCCAATGCCTTGTCCATCGTTCCGTTCTTGGTCAGCACATAGACGAAACCGTAGGAAAAGATGATCAGGAACATAATGTTGGCCGACTCTACATAGCCCTGCTGCAGAGCCAGGAAAAGGTCAAAGATACCAGGGGCCTCTACATCGATCTCATGGTAGGTGCCATCCACGACAACCATCTTGCCGGAGACCGGATCCTCCACCCGGTCGTACTGGCCTGCGGGGATGATGTGGGTCAGGACCAGCATCAGCACCATGATCGAAACCAGGATCACATAGGTGTGAGGCATTTTGAATTGAAATTTCTTTTTTTCGGTGTTTGCCATAGCCATCTCCTCATTTCTCCAAATTTACAACAAACATACATTCGGAGCCGGTCGACGTCAGCCAAATCTGGCTCTGTCCCCAGCCCCGTGGTCAGATGCTTTGATCATACACCTTCAAGTAACTTGAATGTCAAGGGAAAATGTGATAAAATGGGGAAAAGTTCTTTAGAGGTGCAAAATGGAGGATATTTTTTCCATCGGAGAGGTATCAAAGCTGTTAGATGTGCCTGCGGCCACGATCCGTTTCTGGGAACAGGAAGGGCTGCTCTCCCCCCGGAAGGAGGCAAACCGCTACCGCGCCTACGGGCCCCGGGAGCTGGCGGAGATCGCGGACGTGGTGTTCCTGCGCAGCACTGGGGTTCCGGTGAAACGGATCCTGCAAATGCGCAGCTTCGATTTGGAGCAGTATCAGGATGGCCTGAACCAGCTGGAAGACTATATGCGTTCACATCTGGAAACCTGTCAGCGGATCTGCGGACAGATCCAGAGGCAGATGGCCAACACCCATGAGATCCTGCGCCTCCAACAGGAGCCGTACCGGTCGGAGGAGGTCCCTTTCGAGAAAATCGCCCGCTTTGCCTTCCATGAACGGGAAAAGCTTCTGCGGTACAGCGGAGATCCCACGCTTTATGTTCGGTATTTCGATACCCGGGATATGTCCGGGACGGAAACCCGGTGCATCGTGATGCCTCCGGACGCCTCTGGACCGGACCTGTGCTGGGAGCGGTCCGCGGGCGGCACGTTCCTGACCTTTCTGATCCGGGAGCAGGTGGACCGGGACTACCGCAGCGACGTGTGGATGTCTGTCAAAGAGGTGCAGAAGCAGTACCGCACTGGCATCCTTCTGGCTCAGTATCTGCTCACCGCGGTGGAGCGGGGCGAACGGACGGACTTCCTGAAGGGATATATTCAGGTCTGTTGACATCTTGAGCGCCCCAGTCTCCACAGCTTTGAGCGCCCCTCCGGCGGAGACGGCCGGAGGGGCGCTCTGTCATGCCGGGCACTGCCGCCCGGTGTGGTCAATGGTGTATTCCCCGTCCAGAATGATCTGGGAAATGGGCACAAAGGTGTAGCCCTCCTGAATGAGCGCGGTCAGGATGGATGGCAGGGCCTCCGGCGTGTGCTTGGCGGCGTTGTGGAACAGAACGATGGAGCCGGGCTGGACCTTTCCGGTGACCCGCTGGGCGATCTCCTGGGCGGGGAGCTCTTTCCAGTCCAGGCTGTCCACATCCCACTGGATGGGCTCCATACCGATGGAGCGCACAGCGCGGATGGCGTTGTCATCGTAGTCGCCATAGGGCAGGCGAACCAAGGTAGGACGCACGCCGGTGACCGCCTCGATTTTGTCGTTGCAGGCGTTCAGGTCATCTACCACCGCCTGCGGGGACAGCTGAGGGTAGTGGGCGTGGGTGTTGGAGTGGTTCATCACCTCATGCCCGGCGTCGTGGAGGGCCTTGACCGACTCTGGATATTTGTCCACCCAGTCGCCCACCACAAAGAAGGTGGCCTTGACCTGGAAGCGGTCCAGAATGTCAATGAGCTCCTGGGTGTCCTCATTGCCCCATGCTGCGTCGAAGCTGATGGATACCAGTTTCTGGTCCCGCTGGACGCAGTAAATGGGCAGCTGCCTTGCGGACGCCGAGGCGTCCACAGCGGCGGGATAGTTGACCACATAGAACATCAGTACAGCCGCGATCCCACAGATCGCAAGGGATATGGAGTTCCGGCGGATCAAAAATGCTCTCATAAAGATCGTCCTCCTGCAATTTCATTGTTCCCAGTATATGTCGGCGGGCCGGCCGTCATGTCGAGGCGGATCTCCTCAATACTTTAAACAAAAAAAGTGTACAAGATTGCCCGGACCCTATTGCGTTCCTATTTTTTATCTGTATAATAAAGGGGACGAAACGCCCTGTGGTCCGCCCCGGGGCGTCTGCTATGGCCGCCCAAAGTGATCGCTGCGGCTGAAACTATGCCGAAAAGGAGCACACAATGGAACTGATCATACAGATTATCTCTGCCGTATACAACTTTCTATGGGGGGATCTTTTCACAATTCCTCTGCCCGGCGGGAACTCCATGGGAGTATCTCTGCTGGTGTTGCTGCTTATCCCAACGGGGATCTATTTCACCATCCGCACCCGGGCCATGCCTCTGCGGCTCTTTCCGGAGATGCTCCGTGTGACGGTTGAAAAGCGGTCCCACAGCCATCTGGGCTCCATCTCCGGGGTCCAGGCTCTGGTGGTCTCCACGGCCACCCGGGTGGGAATGGGGAACCTGGTGGGCGTGGTGGCTGCCATCTCCGCCGGCGGAGCCGGAGCGGTATTCTGGATGTGGATCTCCGCACTGCTGGGGTCCTCCACCGCCTTTATCGAGGCCACCTTGTCCCAACTCTATAAGCAGAAAGACCCCCTGTATGGGGGCTACCGGGGCGGTCCGGCCTACTATATCCACCAGTATGCTGAGCAGAAGCTGGGCGGCAAGCCCCGCCGCTACTCCGTGATTGCTGTGCTCTTTGCCATCTCCGGCCTGATCTGCTGGTGCGGCATCAGCCAGGTCATCAGCAACTCGGTCTCCAGCTCCTTCCAGAACGCCTTCAACATCCCGCCTCTGTACTCCACCGTCCTGTTGGTGGCTCTGGCCGCTGTCATTGTGCTGCGGAAAAACGCCAGCGTCAAGGTGCTGGACGTGCTAGTCCCCATCATGGCCGGCTGTTACTTCCTGATTACCATCTTCCTGCTCATCAAGAACGCCGCGCTGCTGCCCTCTGTGTTCCAGCGCATCTTTGAGGAGGCCTTTGGGATCCGCCAGGTTGTTGCGGGCGGGTTTGGCGCAGTGCTGATGCAGGGCGTCAAGCGCGGCCTGTTTTCCAACGAGGCGGGCTCCGGCTCCGCCCCCTGTGCCGCCGCCGCCGCGGATGTGAGTCATCCTGCCAAGGCCGGGCTGCTCCAGGCGCTGGGCGTGTTTATTGACACAATTGTGATTTGCAGCTGTACCGCCTTCATTATGCTGGTCACCCCCGCCGCGGACATCCAGGGGCTGGAGGGCATGGGCCTGCTCCAGGCGTCTATGGAGTATCACCTGGGTCAGTTTGGCGTGATCTTCATTGCGGTGATCCTCTGGCTGTTCAGCTTCTCCACGTTCATTGGGATCCTGTTCTATGCCCGGTCCAATGTGGCGTACCTGTTTGGGGACAACTGGGTCTCTCAGACGGGGTATAAGATCCTGGCACTGATCATGCTTTTCGTCGGCGGCCTGGCCACCTACACCTTTGTGTGGGATCTGGGCGATGTGGGCATCGGCCTGATGACCATTTTCAACATTTTGGTCATTCTCCCCATGTCCAAGGAGGCGCTGGCCTCCCTGCGGGAGTATGAGCAGGAGATAAAAGAGCGCAAACGCGCGCAATAAGGATAAAAAGGACGAAGCTCCGGGATGTTCTGGGGCTTCGTCCTTTTTTGTTTCCCTGCGCCGCCCCTGTTCTGCTTTCTTTTGCCTGAAACGCCGTAGGGGCGGGCCGGTGTCCCGCCCCTACGGCGTTTTCGTGACCCCGTTTGGTTCCAGAGGGACAGGCGCGGTTTCAAGGCTGCGGCGGTCGCCATATCACGCATGACCGAAATTGCCTTGTAGGGGTGGGTCTCCTGACCCGCCCGCCGGTTCACCTCCGCAGGGCGAAACCCCAGCGTTGACCGAAAAATTCCGAAACCAGGCGGGAGGGGCAAGCCCCTCCCCTACGGGATGATGGGAAAACATTCTGCGCCGGAGGAAGCACACAAAAACACAAACCCCGCCATCCTTTCCATGAGAAAAGGGCATGGCGGGGCTTAATTACCATAAAATGTATGATAATGTACCACTTTTGACCCCTGCTCAATATAGGTGGAGGTGTTTTTTATGGCAAGCAATCACACGGAGCATTTTTCACTCAATCAATGGCAGGCGGACGATCAGGTACTCCGCACCGATTTCAATGAGGACAACGCCAAGATCGACAGCGCACTGAAGGGGCTGTCAGATGGTCTGGCCGCCGCGCAGGCGGAAAAAGCCGACCAGACGGCCCTGGACGCTCTGGCCGCAGAGGTGGCGAAAAAGGCTGCCACGGCGGCGCTGGACGCCCTCAGCAAAAAGCTGGCATCCATGCCCTGCCTGGTGACGGGGACCTACACCGGAGACGGGGCAGAAAGCCGCCTGATCTCCCTGGGCTTCCAGCCCAAGGCTCTGCTGGTGATGCGGGAGGAGGGCTACTCCGCCCGTCCGTATACCGATGACTACTACGGCGGCCTGGCCCTGCCGGGGAAGCCGGTATGCCTGCAAACCAGCTATGGGACCGATTATATTTTGACCATCGAATCCAAGGGCTTCCGGGTCTACTATAACAATAGCAGGCACACCATCAGCAATCAGAAGGAGGCCAATTACTACTATTTGGCCTGGAAATAAAATCAGAGGGCCCCTCCCATACGGGAGGGGCCGCACTGATTGGATTTTAAGAGATCTGTAAAACCGTCAGGAATTACGCACCCTTGACCTCGTTGGACTCGACGCCGTTCACAACGACCTTGTAAACGCTGCCGGTATCCAGCAGGAACTTATCTTCGCCATCGCTCACACTGGTGTTACCCTTCTGCAGGGTCACCTTCTTAGTGCCAGCGGAGACGTACTTGCCGTCCACGCGCTGCTGCAGCTCCACGGTGAAGTTAGTATCCTGCTCGGCCTTCTGGTTCATGACGATGTTGAAGCCACCGTTAGCCCACATCTGAACATGGTCGATCTTGGCGTCAACCTTATCGGCATCGTTCTTGTCGGCGTCCTTGATCTTGTAGACATAGACCTCAACGGCCTCGTCGTTGTCATCCTCGAACACGAAGACCTTCTCAGAGTAGGTGCCGTCCACGCCGAAGTTCTTAGCCAGGCTGCTGGGAGTGGTGGTCTTGCCGTCGCCGTCATCGTTGACGAAGATCTTGTAGCTGTCGGCCAGGACCACATCGTTGCTGCCCAAGCTCAGCACGCCGGCCTTGTAGGAGATAGACTTGATGCCGTCATAGACCTTGAAGTCGTCATCGCTGGCGTCCTTCACCAGATCCTGGTCGTCCATGTAGCCGTTCTCGTCATAGGAGACGTTCTGGTACAGGCCGATCTTCAGGTTCTTATCGGTAGCCTTGACGGTGGTGATCTCGCCGTTCACGATGGCGTCGTACTCATAGTACTTGTTGTCATCCTTGTCAACGCTGGCGTTGGGGCTCTCCTCCAGGAGGTAGACGCGGTCGCCGCTGTCGCCGGAGATGGACATATCCTCGGAGTAGATGTAGACCACGTCGGCGTAATCGTTATCCATGACCACAGCCACAGTCACAGCCGCGCTGCTCTTAGCGGTGATGTCGGGGACGTTCTTGATGCCGGTGTAAGCGGTCACATCGTCATCATCGTTCACCACGAAGATGGTGTCGTTGTTGGCCTTGACCTTGTCAACCTTGCCGCTGCCAGAAGTGTTGGTGTCGTTGACATAAACGGTGCTCTTGCCGTTCTCAGTCACAACGCCCTCATTGACGCTGGTGCTGACAGAGCCATAGAAGGTATCGGTGTCCTTATCGGTGGGGATAGCCTCCAGCTCATACTTGCCGTTGCTCTTCTCGTTGTAAGAGTACCAGTTGCCATAGTCACGAGCATCAAAATCGTCATCGTTATCGATGGTGATGACCTTGTTGGTGCCGTCGATGAAGTAGGCGTCGCCCTCCAGGCTCTTCTTGGCGCCACCAGCGTAGTCCATCTTGGCAACATAGACATAGTCGTTGTGACCAGCGGTGCCGTCGGTGTAGATCACATAGCCGTTGGCGTCCAGAACCAGGGTGTAGGCGTCGTTCAGGTCGTAGGACAGATTGCTGTCGTCCTTCACGGCGTCAGTGTAGTTCTTGGAGTACTCGTACTTGGTGCCGTCCACGGTGACATTCTTCTTCTCGGTGTAAGCGGTCACCTTGCCCTCGACGGTCTCAGCCAGGTCGATGGTCTTGATCTCCTTGTTGGCCACAGTGATCAGGACATAGTCCTCATCGGAGTAGCTGTCCAGGTAATCAAAGTCATCGGAGGACAGAGTGGTATCCTTGACGTCCACGAAGGCCTCGTCCAGAATGTCCAGCTCCAGCTCCTCGTCGTTCTTGTCGTAGTCGCCGTCAACCTGAGCCACATAGGAGTTGATGACGGTGATGACCACGTCGTTGGTGTCGTCATCGATGAACACCTCGGTGGTGGCGCCCTTCTTGATGACATCCTTGCCGGCGTCATCGTCGTTGTTCTTGACGATGTAGTCGCTCAGATTCACCTTCTGAGCCACGCCGTCCACGACCACGGTGAAGTCGGCGTCGCCGTTCTTCAGGTCGTTGTAGACGTCGCTGCCCACCAGATCGTACAGGTCCTGCTTCTCGACGGTGGCGGTGTAAACAGCGTCAGCGTCGTCAGCGTAGGTGCCGATCTCCTTGTTCTCATAGGTCCACTTCACGGAAGGACGGCCGAAGTCGTCGTCCGCGCCGTCGGCCTTGACCAGGTCGCCGTCGTACAGATCCTCACCCAGCTGGATGGTGTACTTGCCGTCCACCTTGGTGTTGTCGATCTTGGCGTACTTGCTGTCGGTGCCGGTGCGGGAATCATAGGTAGCCTTGCCGCCGGAGATGACGATGTCACCCACCTGCACGTCGCTGCCGTTCTTCTCAGCCTTGACCAGATCAGCCTCCAGGGCGTTCAGGACCATCTGAGCCACGTCGTTGCGGGTCAGGGCCTCCTTGGCGCCGGTGGCAACGCCGTCGAACAGACCGGCGGTGCTGCCGTTCTTGGTGGTCTCCACCAGCCAGTCAGAGCCGAAGTCGGCGCTGTACTGGAAGTAGCCCAGGGCCTTCAGCAGCATCAGGGCAGCCTGACCGGTGGTGACAGTGTCGCTGCCGCCGTAGGTCTTGGCGTCGTAGCCGCTGGTGATGCCGTTGGTGTAGCAGGC
>OGMW01002728.1_pt1 | contig 10815 bp, 10 predicted proteins | sample 1573281 | NCBI WGS metagenome assembly OGMW01 (sample SAMEA2581907, study PRJEB24529) | metagenome | biome: Human gut stool | place: China | collected 2011
GACCTGACCAAGAGCGTCGTGACCGGCGGCTGCGGCGAGTGCCAGACTTCTTGCCAGTCTGCCTGCAAGACCTCCTGCGGCGTCGCAAACCAGAAGTGCGAGAACAGCAATAAGTAATCATTGCAGACCCTATGCCGCCTTTGCAGGGCGGCATTTTTTTATGGCAATTATAGATTGGAGAATGAAATGGTACATCAGTATCAACTGAACGGATATAACATCGTGCTGGACAGCTGCAGCGGCTCGGTCCATGTCGTGGACGACGTGGCTTACGACGTCATTGCAATGTACAAAGAACACTCTGCCGACGAGATCGTGGCCGCTATGCTGGCAAAGTATGCCGACCGCCCCGACGTCACCGAGGCCGACCTGCGCCAGTGTCTCGAGGACGTGGCCTCTCTGGAAGCCGCCGGCAAGCTTTGGGCTCCCGACGTCTACAAGGACATGGCTTTCGACTTCAAGAACCGCCAGACGGTGGTCAAGGCGCTCTGCCTCCACGTCGCCCACACCTGCAACCTCAACTGCTCCTACTGCTTCGCCTCGCAGGGCCGCTATCAGGGCGACCGCGCCCTGATGAGCTTCGAGGTGGGCAAGCGGGCTATGGACTTCCTCATCGAGAACTCCGGCACCCGCCGCAACCTCGAGGTCGATTTCTTCGGCGGTGAGCCTCTGATGAACTTCGACATGGTCAAAAAGCTCGTCGCCTACTGCCGCGAGCAGGAGAAGATCCACAACAAGAACTTCCGCTTCACCATGACCACCAACGGTATGCTCATCGACGACGATGTCATCGACTTCTGCAACAAGGAGTGCCATAATGTCGTGCTGAGCCTTGACGGCCGCAAGGAAGTCCATGACCGCTTCCGCAAGGACTACGCAGGCCACGGCAGCTATGACGCCATCGTACCGAAGTTCCAGGAGTTCGTGAAAAAGCGCGGCGACAAGAACTATTACATGCGCGGCACCTACACCCACTACAACACCGACTTCACCAACGACATCTTCCACATGGCCGACCTCGGCTTCACGGAGCTGAGCATGGAACCGGTCGTCACCAAGCCCACCGACCCCAGCGCCCTCACCGCCGAGGACCTGCCCATCCTGAAGGAGCAGTACGAGATCCTTGCCAAGGAGATGATCAAGCGCGACCGCGAGGGCCGCGGCTTCACCTTCTACCATTACATGATCGACCTCACCGGCGGCCCCTGCATCTACAAGCGCATCTCCGGCTGCGGCTCCGGCACCGAGTACATGGCCGTCACCCCCTGGGGCGACCTCTACCCCTGCCACCAGTTCGTCGGCGACCCCAAGTACCTGATGGGCGACATCTGGAAGGGCGTCACCAACACCGCCGTGCGGGATGAGTTCAAGCACTGCAACGCCTACGCCCGCCCCGAGTGCAAAGACTGCTGGGCCAAGCTCTACTGCTCCGGCGGCTGTGCAGCCAACGCCTACCACGCCACCGGCAGCATCACCGGCGTCTACGAGTACGGCTGTGAGCTGTTCAAGAAGCGTGTCGAGTGCGCCATCATGATAAAAGTTGCTGAGAACCAGGAGCTGGCAGCTCAGGGCATCGAAGTTCCCATCGAGCTGGGCGGCACCTGCAACGCCTGCGCAGACGGCGAAGCCTGCGAATAAAGCCATGAACACTCCTGTCGTCGATTTTGTCCGTCGCTACGCCCAGCAGCGCACCACCCGGATGCATATGCCGGGCCACAAGGGCCGCGGCCCGCTGGGCTGTGAAGAGCTGGACATCACCGAAATTGCGGGCGCAGACGAGCTGTACGAAGCCGAGGGCATCATCGCTCAGAGCGAGGCCAACGCCACGCAGCTCTTCGGCACTGCCCGCACCTATTACAGCACCGAGGGCAGCAGCCAGTGCATCCGGGCCATGCTCCACCTTGCGCTCCAAATGCAGCCCGCAAAGGCAGGCCGTCCTGTCCTGCTGGCGGCGCGGAATGCCCACAAGGCCCTGCTTTACGCGGCGGCTCTGCTGGACTTCGACATCCAGTGGCTCTGGCCTGCGCCGGATGCCGCCGGGGCGCTCTGCACCTGCCATGTGGAGCCGGAAGCTCTTGCCTCTGCGCTGGACGAGCTGGCCGCCGAGGGCCGCACGCCCTTCGGCGTCTACCTCACCAGCCCGGACTATCTGGGCTTCGTGCAGGACATCGCGGGGCTGTCGGCGGTCTGCCACGCCCACGGCCTGCCCCTTCTGGTGGACAACGCCCACGGCGCCTATCTCCACTTTTTGAAAGAGGGCAGCCGCCACCCCATCCAGCTGGGCGCGGACCTCTGCTGTGACTCGGCTCACAAGACCCTGCCCGTCCTCACGGGCGGTGCGTATCTCCATCTTGGGCCATCGGTGCAGGCCGACGAGGCCGCGGTGCGCAATGCGCTGGCTCTCTTCGGCTCCACCAGCCCCTCTTATCTCATTTTGCAGTCGCTGGACGCCGCCAACGCGGTTCTGGCCGACAGCTTCCGGGAGAAGCTGGACATCTGCCGCTGGCGGCTGGGGATGCTCTGCCGGGAGCTGGATGCTCTCCGGCCCGGGCTGGCACTCCCCCTCACCGGGGCGCACCGCGAACCCCTCAAGCTGACGCTGGACGCCGCCGCGCTGGGTCTTTCCGGCCAGCAGCTGGCGCAGGCTCTGCGGGAGCGGGGTGTGGAGTGCGAGTATGCCGACCCCCGTTACGTCGTGCTGATGCCTTCCGCCGAGAGTTCTGCGGCAGAGTTTGCCTGCCTGCAAACGGCCCTGCACGCCATCTGCGATGAGGCCCCTGCTGCCGATGTCTCCGTTGCGGCTGACGATCCTGCCGCTTTCGCGGCATTGGCCGGGGCGCTTGAGGCACAGCCCCGCCGCTTCACCATCCGGGAAGCTGTCCTTGCACCGCAGGAGATGATCCCTGCCGCCGAGGCCGTGGGCCGCATCTGCGCCGCACCGGCGGTCTCCTGCCCGCCTGCCATCCCCATCGTGGTCAGCGGCGAGACGGTCCCGCCGGAGGCCCTCCCCCTCTTTGCCCGCTATGGCATCGAGAAGGCGGCCGTTGTGAAAGAATAAAGTGCAAAAAGCATTTTCGTACTCTTCAGCCTCTTTTTTCACTCTATATTCAGAGTCCCCCCTAAGATTCAGCTAAAAGTCCCGCACATTTCTTGACAGGCTTCGCATATTCTGGTTTAATAGAATCGGATAAAAGGGAGTAAAGGGCGCTCCACCTTATGGGAGTGCTGCATGGCAGCGTCAACACGGCAGAAATGCCCGATGTCATGTGTTCGCTTGAGACTTTTGTCACAGTAATTGGTGCTGTGGCGGAAGTCTCTTTTTTCGTCATTGCACCGCAGATTTCAAAGGAGGCAATGACATGGATTTCTGGAACGCATTCGCCAGTCTCTTTTCCAATTTCGGGAACCTGACCTGGCAGATGGTGGTGATGTGGGGCATCGGCGCCCTGCTCATCTACCTCGCCATCGCAAAAAAGATGGAGCCGAGCCTGCTTCTCCCCATGGGCTTCGGAGCCATCCTCGTCAACCTGCCCTTATCGGGCGCTATCACGCAGGGCGACACCGTCGGCCCCATCTCGGCTCTGTTTGAGGCCGGAATGTCCAACGAGCTGTTCCCCCTGCTGCTCTTCATCGGCATCGGTGCGATGATCGACTTCGGCCCGCTGCTCGAGAAGCCGTGGCTGATGCTCTTCGGCGCAGCGGCGCAGTTCGGCATCTTCTTCACCCTCTTCCTCGCGGGCTTCTTCTTCGATTTGAAGGACGCCGCTTCCATCGCCGTCATCGGCGCGGCAGACGGCCCCACGGCCATCTTCGTGGCCAACGTCCTGCACTCCCAGTACCTCGGAGCCATCATGGTGGCGGCCTACAGCTACATGGCGCTGGTCCCCATCGTGCAGCCGCCGGTCATCAAGCTGCTGACCACCCAGAAGGAGCGCCGCATCCGGATGCCCTACCAGAAGGGCAGTGTCAGCCAGCTGACCAAGATCTTGTTCCCCATCGTCGTGACCATCATCGCCGGACTCGTGGCTCCGGCCAGCGTAGCACTGGTGGGCTTTCTGATGTTCGGCAACCTGCTGCGGGAGTGCGGCGTGCTGAACACCCTGAGTGAAACGGCGCAGAACGTCCTCGCAAACCTCATCACCATCGTGCTGGGCCTGACCGTGGCCGGCCAGATGACCGCCGACAAGTTCGTGCGGCCCGACACTCTGCTCATCCTTGCGCTGGGCCTCGTGGCCTTTGTGTTTGACACCGCCGGCGGTGTGCTGTTCGCAAAGCTGGCGAACCTCTTCCTCCCGGAGAGCAAAAAGCTCAACCCCATGATCGGCGCAGCCGGCATCTCGGCCTTCCCCATGAGCGGCCGCGTCGTCAACAAGCTGGGCCTCGAGGAGGACAACCAGAATTTCCTGCTGATGTACTCCATCAGTGTCAACGTCTCGGGCCAGATAGCCTCTGTCATCGCCGGCGGACTGCTGCTGACCCTGCTGAGCTAAAGGAGGGACTGATATGCTGCATCTTACTTCGTGGATGACGACTCTGCCCATCATGGTCATCGGGATGGTGAGCATCGTGCTGGTCATCGGCGTCATCGTGCTGGCTGTGATGTTTTTGAACAAGCTGACGAGCCGGAAATAACTGCAAAGGGCTGCTGTACCGTGTTGTACAGCAGCCCTTTTTTATTTATCCGCCCGCGCCTTTCCGATAGCCGTTCTTGGCGTTCTGCCCGGTGTCATCCGGCTCGTCGCAGCCGTCGTGCAGCTCCTCAGAACAGGTCGAGCATATTGTCCAGATAGATGGCCTCCCGGACATGCAGCTGGTATTCCGGTTTTGTCATGTAGTAGAGCAGAAATTCCAGTACCAGCGCACTGCCCAGGCCCCGGCCCTCGATCTTGAAGTTGGAAAATCCCATCGGCATATAGACATCCCGAATGTCCCTGATGCCGATAAACTCCGGATTTTCCATCGCCTTCGAGAAGCGGTAGCCTTCCTCCGCACCCGGTGCGTGACAGATGTGGTCAGGGCAGGCTTCGCCGAGATTTTTCCGGCTGACATTCTCATAGCAGCGCTTTCTGTCCCGGCATCCGACCCAGCAGCACTCGTTGCAGAGAAATTCCACCTTGTCTTTCTGCGCCTGCGGCAGACTGTCCAGCTCTCCAAAGGCTTTGTTCAGCCGGAAGTCCGGCACCACATAGCGGAACTCTTCCCGGGCCGTCTCCGCCCGGAGCTGCTGAAACTCTGTCAGCACCTTGGTCGTGGAGGACACGAAATAAAGCTGCGGATAGTGCGTTTTCAGGTAGTCCAGCAGCAGTTCCGAGTGGACGATGACGCCGCTCTGTACCGGGTTTTCCTGCTCAAACAGGGCGCAGAGGGCGTTGCACTTTTTATCCGAAAGGTGTTCCTCCCGGAGGAGCGAGTTGCTGAAGGTCAGCCGCGCCGAGATGCCGTATTCCCGCGTCAGGGCAAGGACTTCTTTGGGGTCATGCTCCCCGAAGCCAGCCCGTCCCCCGCCCCAGACACAGTCGGCCGGTGCTCCGTAGATGGAGCCGATGTCGCACCAGTCATAAAAGTATTCTCTGTGCGCCCGGAACAGGGGCAGGAACTCCCGGTACAGCTCGTAGAACTCGAACAGTCCGGGCAGATGATAGTAAGCTTTTTCTTGTTTCATTTTTCACTTTTTCTTATGCGTTTTGCGTCCTGACCTCTACCGTCCGGCCGCCGAGGTTCTCATAGATGCGGTGGGAGACGGAGAGCACCGTGCGTCCTTCGGACGCGCGGCGAAGCGCTTCAAGGACACGGGCCTCGGTCTCAGCATCGAGGTTGGCCGTTATCTCGTCCAGCAGCAGCACGGCAGGGTCTGCCGCTGCGGCGCGGGCGATGGACAGAAGCTGCCACTCGCCCTGCGAGAACATCCCGTCCGTACACACCGTATCATAGCCGCCCGGCAGGGTCTGGATGGCGGCATCCAGACCGGCAAGCTTCGCGGCGTTCCTTGCCATCTCTTCGGTGATGCCGGGGTCGCCCAGCGTGATCTGTTCCAGCACCGTACCCGGCACACGGGCAAAATGCTGCTCCACACAGCCGATGCAGGTGCGGCGCCTGGCGTCCGTGATGTCCGCCACGTCCACGCCGCCGATGGTCACCGACCCGGCTTCCGGGTGATAAAGTCCCAGCAGCAGCTTGAAGACTGTGCTCTTTCCGGCACCCGTCCGGCCCACCAGCGTCACCTGCTCGCCCTGCTTGACGGTCATGGAAAAATCGTTCAAGACGTGCTTTTCGCCGTAACCGAAGGTCACATGAGAGAGCACCACATCACCCCGGGCAGAGGTTTCCCGCTCCTTGGGGATGGTGCGTTCCGGCTGGTCAAGGAAGGCGTCGATGCGCCTGACGCCCGCCATTGCCGACTGGATGGTCTGTATCTCCATGCCAAGGCTCTCGATGGGCGCAAAGATGCGGGAAATGTAGTTGATGACGGCCACCGAGGTGCCGACCGACATCCCGAACAACGTCAGGACAGCCGCATTGCCGGAAGCCGAGAGGAGCATGACGATGCCGACCACGGCGGCATTCAGCACCAGCACGACGGGCGAATAGATCGCGTCATAAAAATTCGTCCGCTCCATCGCGGCATAGCTTTCGCCGATGCACCGGTCATAGCGATGCTCCATGTAGTCTTCCAGACCCAGAGCCCGGATGGTGCGGATATTGTGCAGTGTTTCCGGGACCTGGCCGGACACAGCGGCGACCGCCCGGCGGTTATCCAGCTGCGCTGCCAGCATCCGCGTCTGTACATGGCGGGTGAACACGGCGAACAGCGGCAGCACCAGCAGCAAAATCAGCGCAAGGCCGGTATTCTTCACGGCGATGACCGCCATGATGGAGAGGATGCGGCAGGCGTCCGCCGCCATGCTGATGATTCCGGAGGTGAACAGCGCCTCCACCGTATCCACATCGCCCGAGAAGCGCGCGGCCACCTCGCCGGGGCTCTGCCCTGCCAGCGTGCTGGCGGGAAGCTTGGTCAGCTTCCGGGACATTTCAGAGCGCAGGGCGTGGGTCATTTTCTGGCCGAAGAGTACCAGCAGGCTCTCCTGCGCCGAGGAGAGCATCCCTTCCAGCGCCAGACTGCCGAAATAAAGAAGCACCGCAGGGAACGTCAGCGGAAGCCCGGCCGTCAGCCCGTCGATGATGCGGGCCAGCAGCAGCGGCGGCACCAGAGACGCCGCCACCGATGCCGCCGCACACAGGACGGTCCCCGCTGTGAGAAGGCGGTGGGTCACGGCGGCCATCCGGATAGCCTCAAACACACCATTTTTACGCCTGTTCTCCATGCTGTTTCCCTCCTGTCTGGCTTTCGTACAGCTGGCGGTAGACCGGGACCGACGCCATCAGCTCCTCATGGGTGCCGACGGTGGTCTTTCCTCCGTCCATAAAGACGATCTTCTGCATCTGCGGGAAGTGGTACAGGCGGTGCGAGATGAGAAAGACGACCTTATCCCTGGCGTATTCCTGCAGGTCGGCAAAGACCGTATCCTCCGTGTCCCGGTCGAGGGCCGAGAACGGGTCGTCGAGGATGAGGACAGGGCGCGGATGGCCCAGCGTCCGGGCCAGCGCCAGACGCTGGGCCTGTCCGCCGGAAAGACGGGTGCCGCTGCTGCCGATGACGGTATCGAGGCCGTTCTCCATCGCCAGCACCTCGCCTTTCAGCGCAGCAGCGGCGAGATAGGGCATAGCGTCCTGCTTGCTGCCGCAGAGGACATTGTTCTGCACCGTGTCGGCGCTCAGCTCCGGGTCGTGGCCCAGATAGCCGACGGTGGCCGAAATCTGACGCGGGGCCAGAGCGGAGAACTCCTTTCTGCCAAACTGCGCCGAGCCTTCATAGGGGGCCTCGCAGAGGAAGACCCGGCCAAAGGTGGATTTGCCGCAGGCCACCGGGCCGGTGACACCGATGATATCGCCGGGATGGGCTGTCAGACTCAGACCCGAAAAGATGAGGGTGTCGCCGTAGGCGAAGGAGAGGTTTCTGAGGGTCACATCTTCTGCCGCCGGGACATCCAGTGCGTCCAGCTGCTCCGGCGACTTCATCAGAGGTTTGATGCGCTTCCAGGAGACTTCGGCCTTCTGCACCGAGTTGAAGAGCTTGGCCACCTTGGAGGATTTGACCACCAGCTTGGTGAAGCAGGAAAGGAAGGTGGTAAAAGCCGCGATGTCCCACACACGCCAGCCGGTGCCGAGGACATTCTTTGCGCCGAACCACAAAATGAACAGTACGCCTGCCTCTGACGCCGCCAGATAGAGCGGCGGCAGGGCCGACTGCCACACGTTGTTCTTCACCGTCGTCTTTTCGTAGGTATCCAGTACCTCTTCGTACCGCTCCGCGCGGGCGTCTTCGCAGCCGTAGATGCGGTAAGTCACGGCGTTCTGGGCGCGGTCAAGGGTGGCGGCACTCAGTGCGCCCGCCGCCTTTTTGTAGGCCGCACCGGCCCGCTGGACCGGCTTTTTCATCCATGCCGCGCAGACGTAGGAGAAGGGCGTGAACAGCAGGCTCAGCAGAGCCAGCCGCCAGTCGTACACCAGCAGCATGACCACATGACCCGCCAGCGCCACGCCGGTATCAAAGACTTCGGTGGTGAACTTGCGCATACCCTCGACGCAGTCGTCCACATCGGAGATGGCCTTGGTCATCAGCTCACCGGCGCCCTCTTTTTCCAGCGAAGCCCGGCTCTGGCGCACCAGATTGGCGTAGAGGATACCCTTCATCCGGCGGTTGATGTTGTTGGCAAAGCGGCGGACATAAAAGCGCTTGATGAACCGCGACGCCTGCACCAACAGGGTGACGAGGATATAGGCCAGAACCAGCAGCGCCATTTGGGCCGCTGTTTCGCTGCCGCTCAGGATGTCCGCCAGGCACTGGGCCAGACGGCCCTCGAACCACGGGGTGGCCAGCAGGCCGATATTATAGATGAGGCCCGACAGGGTCACGAAGGCCAGCGGGAGCCACTCGGCCCGGAAATAAGAGAACACCCGGTCCGGGCGGAAGGTCTTCTCATTTTTCATCGGTAATATCCATAGACAGCCTCCGGGTCTTATCTCAAAAAGATGTATCTGCATCGTTGTATGTACAACAATCATAGTACAAAACCACTCTTTGTCAAGAGCGGCAGTGGATTCTTTCGTCTTCTCGCCAAAGTCGGCGACCATGGGATGAAAATGCAGCTCGTAAAGATGGAATGGAGGTTTTGATATGAAGTATCTGAGAATACCGTGGGGAACGCGGGCGATGAAGGAGCCGGGCCTGACCCCTGCCCTATGCCATCCGGATCGCACCATGCTTTTCCCTGCCGAAAAAATGCCGGAACGCAAAAAGCCCCCGGAGAGCCTTTGGGCAGCTCTCCGGGGGCAAGTCCTATGCACCGGTATTTTACACCGGTACATAACAGTTATTCAATTTCGATCAGGTTCGGGTTCACAGGCAGAGCCTTCTGCTGCTGAGGTGCGGGCAGCGTGATGTGCAGGATGCCATCCTCGAACTTTGCGTGGATGTCCTCCTTCTTCACGGCGTCGCCCACATAGAAGCTGCGGGCGCAGGTGCCGGAGAAGGTCTCGCGGCGCAGGTAGCGGCCCTCTTTATCCTTCTCGTCATTGGAGTGGCTGCGGACGGCCTGAATGGTCAGATAGCCGTTTTGCAGCTCCACACTGATTTCATCCTTCTGGAAGCCGGGCAGGTCGATATCCACCTCGTAGTGGTCCCCAGTCTCCTTCACGTCGGTCTTCATCAGATTCTTGGCGTGCTTGCCGTATAGGGGATTCCGGGCGCCGAACAGGCTCTTCTCCCAAGGCTCATCAAAGAATTCATCCAACAGGTTCTCACCAAAAATGCTAGGCAACATAAGTCATTCCTCCATTCGCGATCCTTATTTCGTGCCTGCCGGGGGACCTCTCAGGTCCCCCTCTTTCTTGGTACGCCCTTAGTATAGCACTGAAATTAGCACTGTCAAGCAGAGAGTGCTAAAATTCATAAAGTGTTCACAAGATATTGCAAAAAAAGACATAAACAGAACGAAAATGGAAGAAATATTCCGAAAAAGTTGGGGTGGTCAGAGGGGAGGCAGGGGAAACCCCTGCCCCTGGGCGCGCTGGAGGCCAAGCTCCATCAGGCGGCGGTCCGTGTCCAGGGTGGCGGGATAGGGCCAGCGGGGCGCACAGCGCTGGAACTGACGCCAGGACAGCAGGGCGGCCTCCGGGTCCCGCTGGGCCAGCAGAGCCCAGAGGAACTCCATGCGGCTGGTGGAGGGGGTGAACTTCCGGGTAGCCTTGCAGTAATGGAGAAGGGCAGGGGTGCGGAGGGGGGCCAGCTCCTCCTGGGAGCGGCCCAGGAGCAGGGAGCAGGAGAGCAGATCCACCGTCAGGTCCCACCGCTGGATGTCCAGCAGGCCAGAGGGGACGTCCAGCAGGGTTCGGAAAGCGGCTTCCGCCCCGGACAGGTCCCCCTGGTCCATGAGCCGGCTGGGGAGGAAGGATAGGGCGGCGGCGGTAAAGGGGTCCTGGGGCTCCAGGTCCTGGGGGAGCTGGAACCAGCGGGCGGGCTGGTCCCGGAGGGGGATGCCCCGCTGGAGGAGGGCGTGGCACCGCAGCTGGAGGGCGAAGGTCCGGCGGGCCTGGGGGCTGCGGGAGAGCAGGTGCAGGTTGAAGCCGTCGTTGGCCAACCCGTCCATGGAGAGAGGGATGAGGTTGACGGCCCCCAGAAACAGGCCGGCAGCTGCAAAGATCAGCAGGAAGACCGGCCAGGGAAAGGGGAGGAGAAAGGCGGTCAGGGCCGCCGCC
>OGMW01002737.1_pt1 | contig 10766 bp, 11 predicted proteins | sample 1573281 | NCBI WGS metagenome assembly OGMW01 (sample SAMEA2581907, study PRJEB24529) | metagenome | biome: Human gut stool | place: China | collected 2011
GGCTTCGCATTCTGGAATTTATGCCGGATGGTAAAACGATCAAAGTACGTACTTATTCTCCCTTGTTTGGGATTTCAAAATTGACCAGGCATCTGGCACATCGTACGGCACCTTACGATCAGTTTGATATTATATTGGAATAACTTGACCTAGTAAAAATACTCTTAATAGAAATAATGTAGATGAGAAAAGTTGTATGTTCTTTAGTGATACTTATTAATAGTGTTTATCTATTTGCACAGTGGAAACCGGTTGGCGGTCGAATTATGACGGAATGGGCGGCGAAAATAGATGTTGAAAACGTGTTGCCCGAATATCCCCGCCCAATTATGGAACGTGCTGACTGGATAAATCTGAACGGATTGTGGAATTATGCTATTTCTCCGGTAGGTCAAGCTATGCCACAAAGTTATGATGGTCGGATTTTAGTTCCTTTTGCTGTAGAATCAAGCTTGTCCGGAGTGGGGAAAAGTCTTGGGGAGAAGAATGAACTTTGGTATCAGCGTCAATTCTCGGTTCCCTCCAAATGGAAAGGACATAGGATCTTATTGCATTTTGGGGCTGTTGACTGGAAAGCGGATGTTTGGGTAAATAAGGTAAAGGTGGGACAACATACAGGAGGATTTACTCCTTTTTCTTTTGATATCACGCCTGCCTTGCTGAATGGGGAAAATGAATTGATCGTGAAAGTGTGGGACCCGACTGATAAAGGTCCTCAGCCTAGAGGAAAACAGGTTAGTAAGCCGGGAGGTATCTGGTATACTCCTGTCAGTGGTATTTGGCAAACAGTTTGGCTAGAACCCGTGCCAATCCGGTCGATTGTCAATATCAAAACGACTCCTGATATTGACAGGAATAAGTTGACAGTAGAGGTTATGACAGATCATCAGATGCTTTCAGATAAATTGGAGGTGAAGGTATTAGAAGGAAAGCAGTTGGTGGCTGTAGGAAGTTCCGTAAATGGTATTCCGGTTGAAATTGCTATGCCGTCTGATGTAAAGTGGTGGTCACCGGATTCTCCGTTTTTATATGATATGGAAATTTGTCTGTATTCAGAAAATAAGTTGATCGATAAGGTTAAGAGCTATACTGCCATGCGTAAATATTCAACGAAACGCGATAAAAATGGAATTGTACGTCTACAATTGAATAATAAGGACTTGTTTCAATTTGGTCTTTTAGATCAGGGCTGGTGGCCGGATGGCTTGTATACGGCACCTTCGGATGAGGCTTTAGTATATGATATTCAAAAGACAAAAGATTTTGGATATAATATGATTCGCAAACATATAAAAGTAGAGCCTGCCCGTTGGTATACGTATTGTGATCGTTTAGGGGTTATTGTGTGGCAGGACATGCCGAGTGGCGATAAGAATCCCGAGTGGCAGAATCGGAAGTATTTTGAGGGAACAGAATTTAAACGGTCTGCTGAATCAGAGGCTATTTATCGTAAAGAATGGAAAGAAATTATCGACTGCCTTTACTCTTATCCTTGTATTGGCACATGGGTACCTTTCAATGAGGCTTGGGGGCAGTTTAAAACCCCTGAAATAGCAGAATGGACAAAGCAATATGATCCTTCCCGTTTAGTGAATCCTGCCAGTGGAGGTAATCATTATACCTGTGGTGATATGCTCGATTTGCATAATTATCCCGGTCCGGAGATGTATTTATATGACGCACAGCGTGCAACTGTACTCGGAGAGTATGGAGGAATTGGTTTAGTGCTGAAGGAGCATCTTTGGGAGCCGAATCGTAATTGGGGGTATGTTCAGTTTAGTACTTCCAAAGAAGCTACTGATGAGTATCTGAAGTATGCTAATATGCTGAAGGATATGATTGCACGTGGATTCTCGGCTGCTGTTTATACACAGACTACAGATGTTGAGATCGAAGTGAACGGATTGATGACATACGACCGCAAAGTAATAAAACTGGATGAACAGAAATTGAAGAGGGCAAATACGAAAATTTGTGAAAGTTTAAAGTAAGAAGCCGGATTAGCTATTTGGCTGAACAAAAAACTCATCTGTAATAACTCGAATTATAGATACTGTTTGCAATATTATATAATTGAGAAGAGGGTATCTGAAAATGAGGAACCCCTTTTTTTCACTATATACAGTGAATGTATATAGCAAGTAGCAGTAACATAGCGCATTAGTTAATATTAGTACTTACAGGGTTGTTACGAAAAAAGCTATTTTGATAGCAATAATAACCTTTTTTTGGCAAAAAGCACTATTCGGATGTAGTGATTCATGTAGTCCGGTAAGGCACTTGAATTTGAAGCCAATTAAGTACAAATTAAAAACTGATGCGCTATGTTTACAATTAACATCAAGGGTAAGGATAACCCCAAAGATCCCCGATTAGTAAAACTGGAGATGGTATTTTTCAGAACCGGTTACGCCAGAGTAACAAAGGTAATCAATATCACCGGCTCCGCAAAAGAGTGGGACAATCAGACTCAACAATTCAAATCTAAAAGTACGGAAGCGACTGAGAAGAACAAACGTCTGCTCGAATTGAAATCAAGCTACTTGAAAATTGCGGAGGAGTGGGAAGCGGAAGGGAAATCATGGTCACCTGTTCAATGGTCTCATTGCTTCGATGTCACGGAAAATAAGAAGAAAGAGGCAAAAGTCCTTTCTGTTGCGACAGCATTGGATTCAATCATCGAGAATATGCTATCTCGTGAGCGTATAAAGAACGGCAAGGTAATAAGTAGTGTTGGTACTGCAAAAAATTATCGAGATCTACGAACTACCCTTACTCAATTCACTAAACAAAAATATGACCGTGCTTTATCCAGTTACTACTTTAATGAAATTACGGCTGACTTTGTTAATGATTACGCATTTTTCCTTGAGAAGCGAGGTCTTGAGAATGGTAATAACGGTGGATTAGAGACTCGACTACGAAGATTCTACGGTCTGCTATATTATGCGACTAAGATGAACATACCGGATATAGATCTCACCGTATTCGAGCGTGCCCGACCTAAAATGAAATCCAAGGAATTTATTCCCAAGACCCTATCCAAGGATGTCATTGAGAAAATAGAGAAACTGGATCGTAAACTTTTAAGCCGACTGGAGTCTTTCTACGTTGACCTGTTTTTATTCAGTTACTATACCGGAGGAATGGCTAATATTGATGTTGCATACCTGACTTGGGATTGTGTTGATAAAGATGGCAATCTGAACTATGAGCGAATAAAATTCCCCAAAAGGGCTTGTATGAATTTTAATTCCAAAGCAAGGGCAATCGTTGAACGATATAAGGACAAGTGCTATGGTAACTACATGCTACCTGTATTTTCAGTAAAACACAATACGGAAGCAAAACAACGAGGGCGATTGAAGCGGCTTTATTGCAACCTAAACTTAGCCTTAAGAAAAGTTCAGAATCTTATTAAAAGTGATGAGAAAATCACATGGTATGCAGCGCGTGGGACATTTATTACTGAAATGCTTGCAGCTGATATTCCTCCCGTAGAAGTAGCAGAAATGGCAGGCAATAGTCCTAATACTATTTACAAGCACTACTACAAAAATACGAATAAAAATCAAACATTTAAAAGAGCTAATGCTGTGTTGGGCTGTAAATAACATGTTTTTTGTATCTTTGTCATCAAATATGTATAAACTAACATTATAAGAAAAATGAAAGAACTAATTGAAAAACTCGAAGCCGCTTTTACGGCTTTCAAAAATGATGCGGTGGCTCAGGCTGAAAACGGAAATAAGGCAGCTGGCACACGTGCTCGCAAGTCTTCTTTGGAAATAGAGAAGGCTATGAAGGAATTTCGCAAAGCGTCATTGGAAGAATCTAAGAAATAAGGTTCTGAATATATTCAAGAACAAGAAAGGACATCGATTGATGTCCTTTTGTTATTTTATTAGCTTCCGTGCAACCCAGAGAAAGACGACAAATAATAAAAACGAAAATAGTCCGATTGTGATGGCTGAAAGCCATATCGGAAAGCCTAATCCAAACCCAAAGCAAAATCCATCCCTTGCAGAAAGTTCCACGGATTAAGAGGAATTTCATAGCACAAAATTACTTTCTCAACAATTTCAGGTGTGCTTAATTGTCTTATCCATTATTTTATTAGTTTTGTTATCTCACTCCATAATCTACTATCATTGTGGAGTTGTTTCAGGATATAATACCGTATATCGAACCCCTCTTTACCTCCTTTGTATAGACGTAGTGGTTCATCGTTCGAAGTTTTTGACCACGAAACGGTTATCACTTGAATCTCATTATGGCAAGAGCAGTCTATTAATTGAGGATTGGTGATGAAATATTTAGGTTGCTGGGCGGCAGATTCTTCCGAGAAATCTTCAACCTCCATATTGACTACCGCCTGCTGCTTACGCCTCTCAATTGATAGCTTAGAAAGTTTCTCCTTATACCTATCAATCACAAATCCGATTCCAACCTCTGTTGAATTGGAGTATTTCTTAATGCAAGCCTTATAGTAATCTTCCTGCGAAATCGGGATAAATGGAGAAATGTTTTTCTTGGTTATTACCGCATACTCAACATTATCTTCCAGCCAATAGATATCATAACCATGAAATGTTGCCACTTTCTCAGGGGAAATTACTACTTGTGCAGGCTTGTCGTTAGAAAATCCGATACCGTTGATACGGATGATCAATTTGGCAAACATCTCCTCAGCATTACCTCGCTTGCCTTTATAAAAGATACAAGGATCAACTGAAACTATTATCTCTCCATATAAGGTTGCATTCGGATCTTTCTTATAGTCGGAAAATTTGTCAGTATCGTAACAATGTCCGATTGCTTTGTATATACCTATATCCACACCCTGTGGAGTGCCTATGCAAGGCACGGAACGTAGCTGTGCGGTTATCTTATTGATATTTTGGAGCATCTTATCATAATCCGAAGCAGGCAATAGTGGAGAACGCCCATAACTGATAGATGGCTCTTTATCTTCCATAATCCGACCTTTGGCGTAAGGCATAAATTGCGTCCAGATACGCTCTTCGGGGTTTCCGTAATTAACAACCTTATCCGAAAACGGATGACGTTCTTGTGCGGATACATTACCAATCTGTAATACCGCTAAAATCAAGAAAGATATTATTTTATTCATATCATCGCATATTTTCAATTCGTTCCAAAACAAAATTGCTGATTATTTTTTTGCCTTCGAGAGACATTTCAAGCTTAATCATACCGTAATCCTTAGCATACCACGTGCGGACAAATGATTTCATCTTTCGTCCCATAATCTCATTGGTTACATCGTAATCGTATCGAAGACACTCAAATGTTCCTGCTGGTGTGGTGATAGATTCTTTGGCTGCAACTATTCGATTGCTAATAGTTGCTGTCATTAAAATACCTTTCTCGCCATCTTCTCCCTCAAGATAACATTTCATAGAACAACCTTCGAGCTTTTCGCCAATCTTAGGATTAACCGGGAAGATTATATCTTGTTTCAATTCATTCACATACTTCATTGTCGCATTTTGAGATTGCGAAAAAAACTGTGTTGGATCGGTGTACAATACCCCGTTCTTTAAAAGATATGATAACTCGGTACGCCCGTCCAACTTTGTAAATGTAGGGGCTTGATACACCTCACTAACAATGACATAATTAGTGGGTGTAGATGAAGCTTTGAGATACTGTTTGGTAAGGCTTACGGTTTGTCCCTTGTCGGTCTTAGCAGCATAGACCATCACTTTGCCTTTGGGTGGAATGTAATAATTCACCTGTGCGGATGCAATCAACACTAACAAGCATCCTACTATTGTTAATATACTCTTTTTCATTTCTTTTCGTCTCTTAACTGATACATTTGATAGGGTTTCATAAGTTCTTCGCAAGCCTTCACATACTCTTTAATCAATATGTAACAAACTCCCTTTTGCTGATCTGCAAATTGTTCAAGCATCATCAATTTCGAACTGTCGTATTTCATCTGAACTATATCGGCTAATTCGCATTGAAGTCTGAGAGCCGCATCGAGATGCGATTTACGTAGCGCCATTTTCTGTTTTTGTACGGCTATCGCTTGGGTATAGAATGCAGGGAAACGTTCCGCATATAACTTTCTGTTTTTATCCACCTTAGCATCGTACAACCCGGAAAAATGCACCTCAATATTCAACCCACATTCGTTATAAAGTTCATCGAGAGACTTTAGTTCGGCCAACTCCGATTCCGTTTTTGCATTCAGTTCTGCAAATTTAGCCCCGAACGTTTGGATACTCTCAGTAGCTTCGCTCATGGCAAGAATAGCATCAGGAGAACTACTAATCTTTGTCGCATAATCTTGTGCCATTTTTCCAAGATAGGCCTCGGTATATTTTTTCTTCAGGAACTCGTTGACCACCCGATCTATCTCGCTGGACAAGGCTTCTATTCGTTTCTGGTGGAGTTCCACACTATCTTTCTGGGTATTCCATTGCGGTATGTAATAACACGACGAAGTCTGTTTTAGATACTCCTGTGTGCTTTTACATTCACCAAGTTTGATATTCTGGGCATTTACAACTACGGATAGCAGTATAAGTCCTGTTGTAATAATCTTTTTCATAATTTTTATCTGTATCCTTTTTCGAATTGTTTATCCTTTATATTGTCGCTACTCTCTTTATAGTATTGAATTATTCTCAGTAGTGCTGACACCTCATTGCTATATGCAAAATTGATAAATTGCTGGATTTGCGCAGCCTGCCTGATGTCGGTTTTCGAGAGTTGAGCCGCTTGTGGTAAAAGCGTACTTTTAATATGGTTGTTCCATTTGTCGAGCAACAATCTTATTGAACCACTGACTCCTGCGTACTTTTGGTAGATTGCCATTTTTTTGCGGTCACATTCATAAACCTGTTCTGGTGTAGTTTTTACATTGCTGTATGATTCTACCAATCGGTCAATCTCATTATTGCATTTTTCCGTTTCAGCGGAGAGTTCATTGATGATGTCATTTGATGCTTTCAGCCATTTCAATAATTGCTTCTTGAAACCATAAATGTTTTTATACTCTTCAGGGGTGTATTCATTCTCCTCTTCCGCACAAAAGGTGAGGGCACGGTCAGTTTGAATCTCTAAAAACTGTTCTTCAAAAGGACTCAGTTTCTCAACATCTATGGGAGGTATTTTTGCAGTAAGAAGCCTATTATTGGCTTCATTCAGTTGGTGATAGATATTTGATAAATCTTGACTGAATGCCACAAAACAGCATAGTGTTAATAGTGTGGATGTAATTATTCTCTTCATAGACTTAGTATTTAATAAATTCAACTCTACGATTCAATGCCTTGTTAGACGGAGTGTCATTAGGCGCAATAGGTTTGGATGCTCCTGCTCCATCGGTTGTCAGCATATCAGCCGATACTCCCAATTTCACCAATTCGGCTTTGACCGCTGCCGCACGACGTTTGGATAAGTCAAGATTTGTGACATCACTACCGCTATTATCGGTATGTCCTACAATCTGCACCTTTACATTTGCCTCTTTAATCACTTTGGCAATATCATTCAACGCACCGAATGATTCGGGCTTTACCTTGTCGGAATTAACATTGAAATAGATGCCGTAAGAGATTAACTTACCCTCTTCCAATAGCTTATTACGTGTATCTGGTGTGGCGGTAGTGATGCGAATGTTGCTTACATAAGGATTTGAGTCGTTACAATCCGAATTATCGAACGTCAATCGGTCAGGTTTGAAGTTGGCAGGGATAAGGGTTGGAAGGTCTAACACTTTTTGTCCAGCGTGATAAACACGCAATCTTCTCTTTTGGACCCACACGATGATATGTTCTACCTGATTGATCATCAATGGGGATAAAACAGAACTCCCCTCTACCCAGTCACCATTATAGGCTTTGCCCATCCATTTATTGTTACCATTGTCAGTGGCTTCCATATAGAGTCCAAATCCCATAGGTAGCGGATTACTTTGTACATAGCCCAAATCCTCATTTTCAGCTTTGAATAGCGTTATCCATAGAGCGGGTGGATTTTGGTCGGTTGGAGGCAACACAACATCAAATTCCACGATATAGTTGTCGGGAAGTTCGATGTTTTTCATCAGTTGGTATTGATTGCCAACGGTAGTTAGATGCAACCACTTACCTTCAGCATTATTGAGTGTTTTTACCTCACCACTTCCGTTTGTAGTCCAAAGTGCAGGAAAATCGCCTACCGCATCTTGTGAGAAATCCTCAAAAAATAATACTTTGTCGCCCAGTACAAAATCGTACTGTGAAAAAGATTGTAACGGAGTCTGTTCCTGCTGAGTCTTAGATTCGGACTGTTCGATCTCCACTGTTTTTGCAGGCTTTTCATTTTCGGCTTTCTCTTTACCACTATTCCGTGTCGCTTCCTCCGCTTTATCCAGAGCCTTCTCAACTCCTTCTTCAGCTTTTCGCTCAACACGCTGTTCAACTTGCTCACCTGTGCGTTTAATAACTCGTTTTCCTAATCGCTCCAATGCGCTTTGAGCATACATATTTCCTATTCCGACTGAGAATAGAATAATTAAAATAGATGCTTTTTTCATATTGCGTTCATTTTTAATTGACACAAAAAACAATCGGTAGCTTTGCTACGTGATGCAAAGCTACCGATTGGAAATGACACAAAATTGTAAAAAACGGCGCAGACTACACTTTGCCGGAAATAATCATCACATTATCAAGGTTCCTTTTAAAAAAGAACGCTGGGGTTTCACCTACAATTTTCGTAAAGTCGTGTATGAAGTGTGCCTGATCGAAGTAGCCACCCTCGAAAACCATACCTTGAAAATCAATAGCACGGTTTTTCATAATCATCGACCAAAGGTAATTCACCCTCACTATCCGAGCCAGTGTTTTGGCATTTAGACCTACTCGTTCAATAAAATGTTCTCTAAAATAGCGAGGTGATAATTCAAACTGCTCAATCTGTTGGGCTATCGGCATACATCCACGCCCCTCCAAAATCGAATTATAGAGTAAGTCTATCTCATCGGGAACATATTCTACAAGACCTTTATCCTCGAAAAAATGCTCAATTATAGAGATGCGTTCCCCTGCCGATTTGTGTTCAATGAATTGTTGCTCTATTGTTTTTAGTCCGTCATTTTCTGAACGGCGATAAAAGTCGTTCTTAAAGGATGACAGATTGAGTGACAAAAGCCGTGAAAGTACCGATGCCCCGCAAGTGATAATAAAAGAGTCCAAGTCGTCGTATATCCCGATATTCACAGCCCGAAACAGCGGCACGACCATAAAGTGGCGAGGCAAATGTATCAGCGGCTCTTCGTGAATAATTGCTCGTCCCGATGAGTTAAATACCAACGAAGCATACCCACTGGGAATATGTCGGTCGATAACCGAAATATTCTCATTTTCCGCCTGTACGTGTTCATACTGAATAACAAGCGAACAACATCGATCTGATGGTTGAGAGTATTCGAGCTTCATAGAACTCCATTTTAGATTGCTGTATCTTACGCCTCTTGACTCGTTGTGATTATTACACAATTGCAGAAACCAGTGCGCATAATTATTTTATCTCCTTAACAGCGAAACTGAACTCCTTAGCTGGTTTGAATGCCGGAATGTTGTGAGCCGGAATGGTAATCGTTGTATTCTTGGAGATATTGCGTGCCACTTTCTCGGCACGACGTTTAATCAAGAACGTTCCGAAGCCTCTCAGGTAAACGTTCTCACCCGAAGCCATAAAGCCTTTTACGCTCTCCATAAAGCCTTCGATTACTGTGGCAACCGTAGTCTTGTCTACTCCGGTCGATTTAGCTATTTCGCTAATGATGTCTGCTTTGGTCATAGTTTATGCTTTTTAATACGATGCAAATATAGCACAACTAACTGAATAACAAAAAGCCGAGCTATGCCTGAGCCGTAGTTTTGTTGAAATCCACGAGGCATTCATCGGAATAAATAGAAGCTCTGTATGTAATATCGTTCATCAGAGTAAATACCAAATATTCGCCTGATAGTTCCACCGTTTTAATATTCGTAAATGGTACAGGAATAGGCTGTTGATCGCCATAAAATAGCAACCCTTCACGACCATATCGAAAGCTGGTCACAAACGGGAATCTCTGTAAATACTGTTTTACAAAATGAGAGATTGCAAAATATTTTTTCAATTCATCATAAATATTCAGAACCTCTACTCCTGAAAGTATCGCTTTTCTCACGGTTGAAGCAGTAGCACTATTTGGCTTTCCACTATCGTAGGCGATTATTTCACTGCTATTGGCTATCATCCATTCGTTCCGTTTGTGATAGACTTCTTTGTCGTAATCTCCACAGGTGATAAATTCCTGATGGTCGGCGGCTCTAAATATTGCTTTGTAGCGTAGTTTATCCTTCTCGCCATACATGAGTTCTTGCCCCTGAAATGGAATTGCTACGATCAAGCGGACATCTGAGTACATTTTTCGAAGTTTTAGCACCTCTTCGGCACAAAGAGTATCCCAGCCGATTTCCATCCCAGAGATAAAATTCGTCTTCCCTTCTCGGTAGCAATCTTCAAGACAAAATGAAAGTTCTGTTCGAATTACGTTTTCAAGGTTTGCATCAGGAAGATTTTCTAATGTTGTGAGTGTGCGATTTCCAGTGAAGGACACCGTCTTTTCTTTGGTAGTCATCATAACATTGTTGGTATACTTGGTTAACATTTATAATGGTTAAACCGTACCGCAAACAAAGAAGCACGGAAACCGACAAGACCTCCCAAGGTGCGACCAAGCAACCTACAAG
>OGMW01002748.1_pt1 | contig 10704 bp, 8 predicted proteins | sample 1573281 | NCBI WGS metagenome assembly OGMW01 (sample SAMEA2581907, study PRJEB24529) | metagenome | biome: Human gut stool | place: China | collected 2011
GAGTTTTGGTTATGAAGCTGAAACTTCTGTCTGCATAAACAGTGATAACTACAGGAATGATTAAGTCTCCCTGATCTGCTGTTCTTGCATTGAACTCTTTTGTGAACTGAACGATATTTACACCGTGCTGTCCAAGAGCTGGACCTACAGGTGGTGCTGGAGTTGCTTTACCAGCCGGAATCTGTAATTTGATATATCCTGTTACTTTCTTTGCCATTTTTCGGCACCTCCTATGTGGTATTGGCGGGGGTTTATGGTCCCTCCCACGATATTGTTACCTTTGCTTGTTACATCTGTTTGATTTCTGCGAAACTAATTTCTACCGGCGTTTCGCGGCCGAAAAGTTCAACATTGATCGTTGCTGTCTGTTTCTGCACATTAAGGGCAGTGATAACACCAACGGTATCTTTCCATGCACCGCCTGTGACAACAACTGTATCACCCTCTGCGAAATCGACCTGAATTTCCTCTTTCTTGATACCAAGAGGAAGCATCTCTTCATCGGTCAACGGTACCGGCTTGGACCCTGGTCCAACGAAGCCTGTCACACCTCTGGTGTTACGGACAACATACCATGTATCGTCATTCATAACCATGTTGAGAAGTACATAGCCAGGAAACATTTTCTTCTGAACCTGTTTCAGAGCCCCGTTTTTCAGCTCAGCCACTTCCTGCAGCGGAACACGAACTTCAAGGATCTGGTCTTCCAGGTGGCTGGGTTAGAGGGTTTTTTCAATATCGACTTTTACTTTGTTCTCATACCCGGAATAAGTATGAACAACATACCATTTCGCTTCTGACATACAATCACCTTATCCTTATTTCATTAAAAGATTAATGCCTTCGAGAATAAATGAATCCATGACGCTGATCAGTACGCAAAGCACGATTGACACACAAACTACCACGATAGTCTGTTTAATCAGTTCATTGCGGTCTGTCCAGACAATCTTCCTGAATTCTGACTGAAGTCCCTGAAACCAACTCTTCTTCTGGCTCTTGCCAGCAGATTTTTCATTTCCTTGCATAGCCTGACCTCACAATTCTCTGTGAGTAACTGTTTCGTCCAGTTACCTTGGATTACTTTGTTTCCTTATGCAGAGTGTGTTTGCGGCAGAACTTACAATATTTCTGAGTTTCCATTCTCTCAGGATGGTTCTTTTTCTCCTTAGTCATATTGTAGTTACGCTGCTTGCACTCGGTACATGCTAATGTAATCTTAACGCGCACAACTTCCACCTCCAGTGTTTTCATTTGCATGGTCATTTTCCTCATGCCGGACGATGTATCCGTCATCTTTTCGGGCATAAAAAAAAGACCTAACTTCCATGTCGCTTGTCAAGTTTATCACACATGGCATGCCTAAGTCAAGTCTTTTCTTATTATTTATGCCTATATTTCATCGCATATTTTTTACAGGAACTTCCCTAATCTGCCTTTACCCGGTCGGCTCTGTCTGAAATATGATAGGAACCCTTGAAGGTACGTTTCACCTGATACAGACATCCGTCTGCCTCCTCATACAGGTCCTGGAAAGTGATATCTCTTCCATCTGAGAAAACAATCCCCATAGATGCGGAGATCATTACCTCCAGGTTTTCTTTCACATAATCAATATGCAGCTTCGCAGAAAGTACACGCAGACTCTCCTCCGCCGCTTCCCTGGTCATATCCGGCAGAAATACCACAAACTCATCACCGCCCAGACGACAGACGATGTCCTGAGCCCTGCAATGCTTCTTCATGATCAGGACAACCTCGCAGAGAGCCCTGTCTCCCCACATATGTCCCATGACATCATTGAGCGTTTTGAAATTATCCAGATCCACAATAGCAAAAGTATTTACACATCCCGGATGAAGTTCCTGCACAAGCATCCGGTTTATGGCAGATGTGCCCGCTGCCCTGTTCATGGCACCTGTCAGAAGATCCGTCCTTGCCTCCTTCTGAAGCTTGAGCATATCATTCTCCATATCCGTAACATCCTCGATACTGCCGACCATACGGGACACTTTTCCCGATTCATCGTACAGATTCGTAGTCTTGACCTGCAGATACCGCATACGACCTCCTGCCCATACTTTCACCTTCTGTGAATGCAAAGCTTCAGCAGAATCTGCCCTGGCAAATATATTCCTGAGCACAGAACAGGTTTCCGGATTGATCTCCCTGATTTTCCGAAGCATGACCGGTACGCTGAGTTCTGACTGATTCAGCCCCAGATTCTGATATTTGTCATTCAGAAACTGTATCTGCTCTGTTTCCACATCATAAGTAAAAACACACAGGTCACTCTCCCTTGCTGTGATGCGGTAAGTTTCCTCATTCAGCATAAGCTGACGGTTCAGATTGCGGATAGCGATCCTGTCCTCACGCCGGAAATACAGATAAACTCCAATAACTGCTATAAGACTCAGGATGATCACCAGAGTAATCACAAATACCCATATCCGGTATCTGAGTCCTGCCTGATGAATATACCTGTTATCAGCCATTGTTACCGCAAACAGCTTCGTACCGTCCACAGGTGCCGCAGTCACCATATAATCTCCATCTTCATCTGAAATCGCAAAGTAATATTGGAATCCACTGTCCATCTGGGACTTAATATCGGAAATCGGCAGACTCAGTTCACGCCCCTCCAGCCAGGTCAGGAAATCATTACCAAAAGTGTCATTGCCGCCATCAGACACAATATATTTTCCATGATTATCTATCACAAAAAGCCCTGCATATCCTTTTCTACGGTCTGCCTTTCCATATACGTCCAGACTGCTGCACGGAAGCGTCCCACAGAGCACTCCCTTAATCTGCTGTGCCTCATTTTTGACAGGTACTGACAATATCACTCCATCTGCGTAGGAATATCCATTTTCTGCCAGACCTCTGTTACCTAACATAGCCATCAGGAAGTATTCTTTCAGGGAATAAGCCTGTCCGTCCTGCACGCAGCGTCCATCCTCACTGATAATCTTCAGCGAATCAAACTTCTCTGTGTGACGGTGAAATTTCTCCCTCAGCATCTCCTCTGTCTGTGCTTTATCTAAAGGCATATCACTGATATAATCTGCCGCACACTCCAGAAGATCATAGTACATATCAATCCGACTTCCGACAAGTGCTGCATTCTGCTCTGTCCATTCCAGAAGAGAATCTCTGGCTCTGGAATTCTCTGTTTTCATCACAAAACTGTTAAAATAAAATAAGGCAGCTGTGATGATAATCACTGCGATCAGTCCTGCCATAAACAGAATCCGCTTTCGCTTCTTTTTATCATCTGTGCTGTTCTTATCATCAAATCTTTTCATACGCAGCTTTCTCTCCTCCGCTCTCGTTCTGCCTATGATAAAGTCATATACTGCCAGTCCTTTCTACAGACTGGCAGTTATGTCTTGTATTTCATTATATGGACCTGTGGGGAGGTTGTCAAACAGAAGAAATACTCTTCTTTTGTCAAAAGCAAATGTAATGTTGGGAAAAATGACTATAAATCTGAATCTCAGGTGGCAGATGATGATAAGATTGTTACATTTACAAACTGAAAAATAACCGAAACACCAGAAACCGAAGTTTCTGCCAGAAAAATCTGTCGGGGATTCTTTTTTTAACTTTATCAGAAGTAATCATACCCACCATGAATGTCCACAATACTTCCATTCATGTAGTTATTGGTAAGTATACTGTACGCCATATCTGCCACGTCTTTGATCTCACCGAATCTGTGCAGTGCGATCTTGCGGTTGATGCGTTCGTAGCTTTCCGGTGTGCGGTTCTCATGCCAGGGCGTCTGGATGAAACCGGGGGCAATGGCATTGACTGTGATGCCTTTTGGCTCAAATTCCTTTACCAGCGATTTGGTAAGGAAGTGGATGGCAGCTTTGGTCACACCGTATACCAGTGATGAGGAATATGCCTGCTGCCCTGCATAGGAACCCATGAAAAGCACTCTTCCTCCCTCTGTCATAACCGGCATAAACTCCTTAACCATAAACACCGGTACAGACAGGTTGGTATTCACGATATTATTCCATTCCTCGAAAGTGTAATCCTGAAATTTATCGTAAGTGCTGATTCCCGCATTGCTGATCAGCCAGTCTACGTGTCCTGCTTTCTCTTTTACTTCTCCGACGAAATTCATCATATCGTCATAGGAAGACATGTCCGCTTTCAGAATGATAAGCTTCTCCTGGTCTTCCGGTTTCAGGCTGTCCCAGAATTCATTGGCTTTATATGCATTGTGGGCGTAAGTGGCAAAGATCAGATCATCTTCTGCTGAGTTTGCCAGTATCTTTTCCACAATACCGCGTCCGATTCCGGAGGTGCCGCCTGTGATCACTGTTACCTTGCTCATTTTGTATTCCCTCTTTTTATTCATCTATAATACAGACAGATCTGTTCTCTGTCATGCGGGAGTCTCCCCACTTCCATAAAACGGACTGCCTGCAAAAAAATTCCTTCTATAATTACATATTCCACATTACCGAAATATATTCTTCACTCCTACAATTCCATCAGTCTGTCATAAACTTCCTTCGGTGCATATGGCTGCTGATTATGGATCGGTTCACCCAGACAGGTCTTGGGATATGCAAAAGTTCCATGCTCCAGCATAACTTCCAGAAGTTTCGGGCCTTCCCCTTCCAGAAATTCCGGTGCTTCTTCTCTGACTGCATCGCAGAGCATTCTCAGTGCAGGAATGCCGTAAGCCTTTGCCACCTCTGCGAAATTACAGGAAGCAAAACCGCAGCCGTCTGTGGTTCCTGCGAACAGACAGTCAAAATAATCTCTCTGCAGGTGACGGATCATGCCAAGTGCTTCATTATTCATAACCATGATCTTAACAGGAAGATTCTCTCTCTTCACCCACTCCAGTTCCTGGATATTCATCTGGAGTGCACCATCTCCACAAATACAGGCAGTTGGTTTTCCTGTTGCATAATAGGCTCCTATTGCAGCCGGAAGTCCATAGCCCATAGCGCCATGACCGCCGGAGAAGAGAAGTTTCTGTCCTTCATGATTCTTGAATGACTGGTAACTCCACACCATATGCTGTCCTACATCCACTGCGATCGCGGAGGTATCCTCCAGCATATCACTGAGGTCTGCGATCATACGGTTCGGATATCTTTCCGGCGTGGCATCATCAACTGCCTGAAGATTTTCTTTAATCTCTGTGCAGACATTCAGCCAGTCACTGATCCCCTCTGTATCCGGAGCTGCTGCTTTTGCAAGACAATCGATTACTGCACCTGTCTCTGCCTGCAGCTTCACTTCATTGATACCATTCTCATGGATATCTCTCTGAAGATTGTATGGATCAATATCTATACGTATGATCTTTGCACCTCTGGCAAATTCATGTACTTTGGTTCCGATCTGCCTGGTACACAGAGAAATGCCAAAACAGAGAAGCAGATCGCTTTTTGCATTGGCGATCATATTTGCATAACGGTGTCCATAGGCACCGCCGATGCACCCGAAATTCAGCGGATGGTCGTATCCCAGAACTGATTTCGCCAGAACGCTGGTGATGATCGGAATCTGTCTCTTCTGTGCAAAGCGGATCAGTTTCTGCTGGCTGAAGCTGCTGTCCACGCCATGGCCCAGCATGATCACCGGACGTTTTGCCTGTTCCAGTGCTTCCAGAATCGTATCTGCCGCCTGCTGTGCTGCAGCTGCATCTGTATGTTTGTCCTCAAAAGTCATGTCATAGACCGGATTCTCCACTTCACTTCTCTGGATATTCATGGGAAGATCGATGAGCACCGGTCCTCTGCGTCCTGTGGTTGCAATATGGTATGCTTTATTTAATTCCTCCACAATGTCCTCAGGGTTTCGTATCTGAACAGCATATTTCGTGATCGGTTTCGCCATTGCCACGATGTCTGTCTCCTGAAATCCCTGCTGACGCAGCCCCTTGATTCCTGAATACTCATAAGTGTTCAGCTGTCCTGTGAGAAAGATCACAGGCAGGGAATCATAATAGGCATCTGCCACACCACTCAGAAGATTGATGGCTCCAGGTCCGCTGGTAGCATAGGCGCAGGCACATTCTTCCTTCGCCTGTGCATATCCGCAGGCTGCGAAAGCTGCCCCCTGTTCATTGTAACCGGAATGATTCTCTGTCTCCGGATTTCTCTCAATGGAGTCTACCAGATGTGCGATCATGGTTCCCTGATAGCCGAAGAAATGGCGGATTCCTTTTTTCTGCAAAAACGTAACAATATAATCTGAAAGTTTCATGTTCCCTCCCGTCAGATCAGCGTGCCGATCTTACTTCTCTGTACTGTCTTTCCTGTTTTCTCCAGTACGTCTACATAGATGTCAAAAATCTCTTCGTCCTCTGCAAAGAGTTCATTCTTCTGCAGACTCTTCTGCATCATCTTGAAATAGGGACGAAATACCCTCTCAAGTGTCATATAATCTTCATTCTTATACAAGTTCTTAATGTAGTCTTTCTGCTTCTCATAGGAAACACCCAGATTCATGCGCTCCCCACAGAACTCTACATAATCCCAGCATTCATTGAAGTAGTCTTTGTGCCGCCTGCTTCTGGCAAGTTTGCGGGCATTTTTCATTCGCTCTTTACAGTATTTCTCAAAGTTTCCGGATTCTTTCCAGAACTGTGTATAGCTTACCCTCGCACTGACTGCCAGCGCAATGGGTGTCACATAGCGGGGTTCCTTTGCATCTTTATAATTCTTTCCATAGCTTATGGTAAGATACTCTGCGGTTTTTGCCGGAACCTGGAGTTCTGCACCTTCCAGAGTGACACGTTTACTCTCCGCAAAAATTTCTGCAGGGAAAATGGTAGTCTGTTTTCTTCTTTTGAGGATATATTTATTTGCTCCGGGCTGCTGGCAGGATCTGACAAGCCTGTCATACAAATGTGCAGCCTGTCCCTGGCGCCCGGTTATCATGCACTGCAGCCGCATAATTGTACGGTTCACCCTGCTCCTGAAATTTCTATCTGCATAATTGATATGACAGAGCTCTGTCCATGCATTCTCATCTCTGGATAATCTGCGTTCTGCTTTTACAGAAGCTGCCGGCGTTCTGAGTGGAAAAATACTGACTCCGATTCCCGGAAATGCGTAGTCTCTGGTGTTGTCCAGATTCAGGCACAGAGTATCTGTATTGGTGTATCTCAGATAAAATCCTGAGAACCATTTGTGGCTCTTCATGGATTCCAGTGCTCTCTTTTCCCTTGGATCTTCATCCACAGCCAGACGGAACCGTTCCATATCCGCTGTTTTCATCAGCACAACTCCAAACATGGGATTCTGTGGGAAAGGATGCCCTTCCACTGCGCAGAGTGTCAGTCGTGGAGAGAGGTAATATTCTATTTTATTCCGGCGGCATATTTCATCGATTTCCTGTAATAATGATAAAATCACCTTTTGTTTTTTGTTCAACTCTTTACTCCATTTCTATTGATGTCACTTAACAATTACAGTCTGCACGATCTTCTTAATATCTTCAATACTTTCATATTTATCAAGCCATTTATCAAGCACAACTGTAATATCCGTCTTCTTTCCAAAGCTTTTCGCCTGTCTGCTGCCATCGTTCAGATCATTGATAAAAATACGGTACAGCTCTGTTCTTACATAAGAAGGCATCTCATATTCCAGTGCTTTCTTATAATTTGCAAAAGCCTCCCTGGTCTGTCCCTGTTTCATCCTGACATCACCCACCAGCTTATAAGCGCAGGCTTTCTCTTCTCTGCGGAACTGACGGTTTCGTACCTGTTCTGCAAGCCACTCCAGTTCGCTCTCCTCACCTGTACAGATGATCTGGGTGCGCAGTTCTGCAAGCTCATCGGAATACCCCAGCCGCTTCCATGCTCTTGTAAGAGCTTTCCTGTACATCTTATGTTCTTCTGAAACTTTAACCTGTATATCCGCCGACGCTTTAACTTCTTCAGTTTCTGCTGACGGATCTGATACTTTTTTATTCACATCATCAGCCGATGTTTCATCTGATGTTCTATCTGATTTTATCTGTTTTCTGCTTTTTCCCGGATTTTTCTCCACACTGACTGGCGTGATCATCTGTGTGCCGATCACAGCCCGGATTTCACCGATTTCTTTCTCTATCTCGCTCTGCGTACGTGCACACACTGTTTTTGCCAGATATAATGCTCCCTGGATATCATCATCCTCAGGTATCAGACGACTCCACAGCTCCATCAATGCGAGAGCCTCCTTCTTGTTGTGGTTTGCAATAAGCTCTTCACAGCTTTTCAGGATTTCAGATTTGTATCCTCTGAAGAATCTGTCCATCTCCATCCATACAATTCCGTTAGTTGTCTTATTCTTTACCTGAAGATAAAGCTCTGCCGCTTTCTGCATCTCGCCATCCATCCAGAAGATATCTGCCTTATATTTCAGGAAATAACCATCCTCAGGAAACATCTTAAGAGCCTTATCAAGAAAACGTTCTGCTTCGACCCGGTTCTCTCCCGCATCCTCCATCAGGAACCTGCACTTAAATTTCATAAATCCCGGATGTCCCGGATATTTCTTCAGAAGCTCATTGACAATCTGTTCTGCCTCCTTTATCCGATGGAATTCATAATGATCCGCAGCTTTCCTGAAAAACTCAATATCTTCTTTCAGTCCCTCCATCTCAGGACTCAGATGGTCAAGCTGCTGACGGACCTGCATCATCCGATATGCCTTTGACACACGTTCTGTATAAAACAGAGTAAGCATTGCCGCATAGAATACATCGTCAGGTATCTCCACAAGTGTTGGATGATAAAAAGCATAAATGTTGGTATAGTCTTCTCTTCCGATAAAGTCAGCACTGAGCTGATTCTTATAATAAGAGCCAAAAAGTGCACTCAGCTTACGGAAAGATCTGCTTTCCACCAGCTCACTGATCTTAAGTCCTGATTCATCGATCGCTCCCTGCAGATCCAGTGCAACAGCGCGGGCTTTCATTGCAAGCCCATCCTGGCGGACCTTATGGCTCTTTTTCGCAATGCGCATATTGTAGAACTTTCGGAACACACTGTCCCAGCGCAATCTTTCCTTATTGATCTTCGGCATGTATTCTTCACGTAGCTCCTGATAAGGAAGATCATCTACACACACTGCTACATGACCCTCCCTCTTATCATGAGGAGGCATATATGACCACTCGTCTCCATAATGCCAGATCAGATAGTCACTGCACTTATTTGGGATCATTGCCTTTTTTCCCTCAAAGATGCCCTCCTTTACAGGGAACATCATATCCTTATCGAAAAGAAACGGGCAGCCGCCCCAGCGCATGGCATAACGGTCACATTCCTCTTCTTTATAAGAGAACATGATCTTCTCAAGCTTTGCCAGTGTTCTTTTTTTGCCAAGAAAAATATAAGAAAGAAGATACTTCAGATACATGGATGCATGTATCTCCCAGCGGTCGCTGTAGCCTACAGAAATATTGATAAGATCTGAGTAGATCATCATGTGTGTTCTATATTTCTCGTATTCTTTGTCGTCAGCCGGAACAGGATCCAGTGTAAGAATGTCTATGATTTCTCCGCCGCAGTCCTTCCCGATAATCTGGCTCTTATGGATGGCACAGGTATTGGTGGATGCGTAGCGCGGAAATGAATTTGTATAGTTTCTGTCCACCTCCGAACACTGTATCTCTCTGTCAGGCGGGAGTTCTGTTTTGCATATCTCTATGAATTTCTCCCAGTCCGGACGTGGCATATAAAGGTCTACATCATCATCCCAGGGAACAAATCCCTCATGTCTGAGAGCTCCGATCAGGGAGCCTCCTGCCAGCACGTATCTGAGGTTATGTTCTCTGCAGATTTCATCAACCTCCCTGAAAAGCTTCAGGAGGTATTTCTGTTTCTCCGTCATGAATTGTCCTTTCTGTTGATTGTTTCCAAAATTTCTATTATTCTTACCGACTCATCATAGAAAAGCCGGGTACATTCTGTCCGTTTGTCTCTGATCATGATCATCAGCTCCTGCAGCAGATAGCGGAAACCATTTCCCTCGAAGTTAAAGCTGTACCTTTTCAGAAATTCTTTTCCTGAAATATTGGCTTCAAAGTATCCGGTGTTCCACCAGTCATTAGGGATAGTTACCCTGCCGTTGCTTCCGATGATCACAAGTTCATTCTCAATGTCAACCGTTGTTCCGATCTCAATAGTCGCCAGTGCACCGGCGTATTTCATGGAAATCATATCATATACAAAACGGCCTTCCTGATTGCGGACCGCATTGGTGTTGATATCCTGGCATTTTTTTCCCAACAGTTTCAGTACTGCGCAGATAGCTGTGCAGACCGTCTCATTAAAAGTCCTGCCGCCCTCGAAATCATCCTGGGAGATTGCACATTTGACACTTACCAGATCTCCCACCAGGTTACTGTGTACCAGCCATACCAGCTGATTAAACGCCCGCAGGTAGACCAGTGTGGTCCGTTCAATAAGAACCACATTGTTCTCCCTTGCCACCTGAAACAGGTAGCGCAGTTTCTCTGAGGAAAGCGTCATGGGCGAATCACTGATCACATATTTTCCTTTTTTCAGCGCTCGCTCGATATATTCTGCTCTCCGGTTCAGCGATGTCTTGATATAAACAATATCTACATCTGCCAGAAATTCATCATAGCTGTTCCAGCAGGAACCTAACTCATATTTATCACAGAATCTCTGTGCAGTCTCGTGATCCTCGCTGAATACACGTTCCA
>OGMW01002750.1_pt1 | contig 10696 bp, 10 predicted proteins | sample 1573281 | NCBI WGS metagenome assembly OGMW01 (sample SAMEA2581907, study PRJEB24529) | metagenome | biome: Human gut stool | place: China | collected 2011
TCTACCAGCAACTGGATCCCGAAATTAAAAGTAACCAGAAGTGTGATCTTCTGCAGCGAAATCCCGTAACTGCCCTGAAATGTCAGAAACAGCAGAGGAACGAAATTGTTCACAATGGCCTGCACTACATATCCGATAAAACAGGCCTGCACTGTTCTGTTGTAATTTGTTTTCATCCGATGTTATATCCTCCAATCTGAAATTTATTAAGCTGACATCATTCAGACATTGATCCACCAAACTTCTATATCTCCACAGTTCTAATAGATTTCTATCAGTCAATAATGACAGTGTATCACAGATTCTTTCTTTTTTCTTTCATTATATTTTGAAAATCCTATAAATTTTTATGTTATTTTGACTTTTTCTCATATAACAATTCTATACGATCTAACAGGTAATCCAACAGTCCGATTCCAAATATTTCCCGCAAAAAAAAGATGTGTACCATACCATTTCTGACACCATACACATCTCAAAATAAACACTTCTTATCTTCTGTACTCCGCAGTCAGGTCTTTAATAACCTCTCCTGCAATAATCAGCCCGGCGACAGACGGCACAAACGCCACACTGCCCGGAATATCTCTGCGCTCCGTACACTTATGCGCGGCACCCGGAGGACAAATACAATGCGACCTGCAGCTGATTGCCATATCTTCAATTGGTCTGATCGGCTGTTCCTCTGAATAAACAACCTTCAGTTTCTTCACACCACGCTTCTTCAGCTCTCTGCGCATAACCTTCGCCAGCGGACACACCTTCGTCTTATAGATATCTGCCACCCGAAACGCACTGGCATCCAGCTTATTTCCGGCACCCATACTGCTGATAACAGGAGTCCCTGCCTCTTTTGCACGCATGATCAGTTCAATCTTCGCAGTCACTGTGTCCACAGCATCTACCACATAATCATACTCACTGAAGTCAAAATCAGCAGCATTCTCAGGAAGATAAAAACAGTTATGGATTCTCACATCTGCTTTCGGATTAATATCCAGTATCCTTTCCCGCATTACCTCTGTTTTATATTGACCAACAGTTTTCCTGGTGGCAATAATCTGTCTGTTAAGATTGGTCAGGCATACTTTGTCATCATCGATCAGATCAAAGGCCCCTACGCCGCTTCTGACCAATGCTTCACATACATATCCTCCAACCAGGAATTACCCAGCTTGTTACTGTGCTTGTCGCTGATAAGATTCATCAATACCAATACATCCGGAGTTTGAAGCCTTTGATTGCCTGATTATTAATATGCATACAATCTTTTCTTCGCAGTTTATCTGGGAAGTCTTTTAGTCATGTTCAAATTTAGAAGTACCTATTTTTCATCTTAAGAATCCTGCGTTGCAGGATTCTTACCGCTTTTTAGTCAGGATTGCGAACTTGTTTCGCAATTACCTATACAAGAATGAGGCGGTAATCGCAAACACAATCCACAATACAAAATGATGTTCTTTTTTTCTGGATGTTTCTGTGATATACTTATACGCGGTCGTATCAGACCGGAAAGGAAATATTATGTTACAAAAATTATATGTTTTTTTCAGGAAAGAAACCGTTTTGTCAATTGCAGTGATCCTGGCGCTTCTTTCTATGTTCTGGGTCAGACCGGATAAGGCTTCTTTTACTTATATCGATTTCAGGACTCTCGGGCTCCTCTTCTGTTTGATGGCAATTGTAGCTGGTTTGAAGGCTGTTGGTGTTTTTGATATACTTGCCAAAAAATTGCTGATGGGAACATCGGGAACTGTGGGTGTGATCAGGCTGTTGGTACTCTTATGTTTCTTCCTGTCAATGGTGATCACCAATGATGTGGCATTGATTACTTTTGTTCCTCTTGCACTGATCATTGTGCATAAACTGCCAAAGGAACTGGGCAATTACTGGCTTCTTAAAATAGTAGCCATGCAGACAATCGCTGCTAATCTCGGAAGCATGCTCACACCAATCGGAAATCCGCAGAACCTTTATCTATATGCCAGAGCAGGGATGTCCGCGGCAGAATTAATAACCCTGATGCTTCCCTATTCCGCCACAGCACTTATCCTTCTTCTGATATGGATACAGGCAGCCGCTGCCAAAGCACCTCACGTATGCGGTTCCGAAAAAAATAAAACTCTTTTGGGATTCTCTGACAGAAAAGAACTTAACATGGAATACCTGGCCGCTTACCTGATCTTATTTACAATCTGCCTGCTCACTGTTGCACGTATCATTCCATACCAGATTCCTCTTGTATTGGTTCTTATATATATGCTGCTAAGAAACAGGGAAAATATAAGCAGGGTGGATTACTCCCTGCTTGCCACCTTTATCGCATTATTTATTTTTATCGGCAACCTTGGAAGGATTCCGCAATTCAGCAGTTTTCTGGAAAGAATCATGGCAGGAAGGGAAACACTTACTGCTGTTCTTGCCAGTCAGATTATGAGCAATGTTCCCGCTGCGCTTCTTTTATCCGGCTTTACAGATAATTACCGGGCTTTAATTGTCGGAACCAATATTGGAGGTCTCGGCACTCTGATTGCATCCATGGCAAGCCTGATAAGTTTCAAATATATTGCAAAAGAAAACAGGAATCTGAGAGGGAAGTATTTGGGAATATTCACAGCCTCCAATATTATATTCATGATATTCATGTTAATATTGTATTTTTTTCTTAGATAAAGGTTTTCCCGGAATTACAAAAGCTATAGCAATTCTTTCTTCGCAAAAAATTCTCCGCGGCACTCTCCCATCCTGGAAGAAAAGCCACGGAGAAATAAATATATTTTCGGTGCCAATACAAAGATCATTAATCTTTACACCACTTTACAACTTTCAAATTGTCTTATAAATATAGTTTTTTCAACCTTCCTATTTTAGTTTTCTATATTCTTCATCACTTACCGGTTCAAGCCATTCATTGGAACTATTTTCGCCCGAAACTTCTATTGCCAGATGTGAAAACCATTCATTCGGTGCTGCGCCATGCCAGTGTTTCACTTCTGCCGGAATATTGATGCAGTCGCCTGGCTTCATTTCTACAGCTTCTTTACCTTCTACCTGATAATATCCTCTTCCGGCAACGCATACCAGAATCTGTCCGCCTCCACTTTTTGCATGATGGATATGCCAGTTATTTCTGCATCCTGGTTCGAATGTCACATTGAAAATTCCAACCTGAGAAGTAGAAATCGGTGCAAGAAAACTTCTGCCGGAAAAATACTGTGCAAAGCCATCGTTTGGTGCACCAATTGGAAATACCATCTCTTTTGCATGCGCACGCATCGCTTCCTCTTCGTATGGCAAATCTCCTTCGCCTGTCTCCCACACTTCCTTTGCAAGATTGAAAACAGCCCATGCTTTTGGCCAACCTGCATAGAATGCGACATGTGTGATCACTGCAGCAATCTCTTTTTGTGTCACACCATGATTTTTTGCATTTTGAAGGTGATATTTTAAAGAAGAATCCGTAATTCCGGAAGCCATCAGGGCAACCACTGTAATGATACTTCTTGTTTTTACATCAATATCCTGGTTGTTCCAGTTTTCACCGAAAAGCACATCATCATTAAAATGTGCAAACTCCGGTGCAAATTTACCAAGTGCATTTCTTCCTGCTGTCTGTACTATTTTTTTCATATTCTGTATACCTCCATAGTACTGCTATTTATAAAGATTTTACCCACGCACTGATTTCCTGTTTTGTTCCACGATTTAACAGACTACCTTCTGTGATAATTGCATCTGGTGCGGATGGCTGCAATTCCTTTACAGTATTACCGAATCCACTTCCGCCGGATGTTGCAAAAAGCACGATCTTTTTACCACTAAAGTCATAGGCTTCCAAAAATGTATTGATGATTGTCGGAGCCACATACCACCAGATAGGGAATCCTAAAAGGATTTCGTCATAAGAACTCATATCCAACTCTTTCTTCATGATCTCCGGTCTGTATTTCTTATCACTCATTTCCACACTGCTTCGAGATTTTTTATTCATCCAGTCAAGATCAGCCTTTGTATATGGAACCTTCGGCTCAATCTCAAATAAATCCGCTTTTGCTTCCTCTGCAATCATCTCTGCTGCTTTTTTTGTTGTTCCGCTTGCACTGAAAAATACGACTAGTTTTTTACTCACAATAAAAAACCCCTTTCTTTACGAATATTTCGCATAAAAATAGATGTAGAAGATTTGAATTTCTCTTATACACCTATTTTATACCTAGTTATTTTATTATGTCTAATGCTTATATTGAATTCTTTTCTATGCCTGAAAAGCATTTATTTCTTCTATCATTTTACTGACCGCCAAAGAATACGGGATGTTTCGCCTCCAGGCAATGATAGTACTTGTCATGATTTCGGGAGAAATTCTTCGCTGCACAAGAATGTCCTCTCTCCAATACTTTGCGGCACCTTCGATTGATATTGGATACCCCAATCCATTTGCCGCCATGACTCCTGCATTGGTTCCGAGATTACTCGTAAAAGCAATCTGCAGGTTCGAAAAATCTTTTCCAAACCAATTGGCAAGTTCACTTTGAATATTCATTCTTTCGGGCAGAATCAATGGTTTTCCGATGAGGTCTTCTTTTTTTATAAGCTCTTTTTCTGCCAGCGGATCATTCGGTCGCATTCCGACACACCAATGATCACAATCTTGTAATCCGGATATAATCCAGCCCTTCGGTGTCCACCGGCTCCAGGAATAATGCAATATCTACAAGGCCTTTTTTCATCATCTCATACACCGTATCTGCTGTTGCGGTATGAAGTGCAATCTGAACCAGTGGGTATTTTTCTTTATACGTTTTACATATCCTTGCCAATATCTCTACTGCCGCAAATTCACCGCATCCAATGGTTATAGTGCCCTCTACAACATCTTCTTTTCCCTTCAGTTCCTCCAGTGTTTTTTCTTCAAGATGAAGAATTTCCAAGGCACGCCTTTTTAATAAAATCCCTTCATCAGTAAGGGAAATCCTTTTTCCATTTCGAAGAAACAATGTAATTCCAAGTTCATCTTCCAATGCAGCCATTTGTCTGGAAAGCGTTGGCTGTGTAATGTGTAATTGTTCTGCTGCTTTTGTAAAGCTCTGTTCTTTTGCCACTGTCAAAAAATAGCGTAATAGTCTTAATTCCATATTTTTTATTCCCACAACTCCTGATTTGCTAATTTGTTATGCTACAAATTATATCACATCGGTTTTTGAAAAACCACTTCCATACGTAAAGGCAACCCGAAGGCTGCTCGGGGCACCACGCCGATCCATCCCCAATGCGGGGTAAATAGACGCTCTATATATAACGATATTCAATTTTGTCTGCGATAACAACCGTCCGATTCCGGAGGGAGTGTCAAAAATCAAATTTTGGAGTAGAATTTTATCTCATACAGTGAAAGAGTTTTTTCGTGCCTTTTCATATAAAAAAGCCGAAAACCCTTGAAAACAAAGGCTTAATAGTGACAAGTAACTATTTTGTCGCAGAGAACGGTGTGACCCGAAGGTCACGCCGTTTTTCTGTGTTCATAGGTTGTTTGCGTGATGATAGGCTCGGAAATAACGGGAATATCTACATCGTCCACGAAGTTGAAGAAAATCTTCACTTTCTGCTTGCGCTTGCCGCTGGATTTGTCCGGGGCATAGACGATGATTTTCTTGATATACTCGTTCACGATGGTCTGTGTCAGCTCCTCCACATCCACATATTTCTGTGTCAGGGCGATAAAGGCATCCAGACCGTCGTTCATTTCTTCCCGCTGTTCCACCCATTCTTCGATAACTTCAATTTCGAGCTTTAACCGTTCCTGCTCCGCTTCATAGTCCGCAGACATCTTTCTGTATCTGTCCTGATTGAGATTTCCAAGAACATAGTCCTCGTACAGCCGGGCGATGATGACATCCAGATCGGCAAGGCGTTTCTTTGCCTGTTCCAGCTTCTTTTTGTCATCCCGGATGCTGCGCTCCTGGTCAGTCCTGCGGCATTGCAGCCATTCCTCCTGAAAACCGTCCACATCGCTTCGGATATACTCATTGACTGCCCGGATGCGTTCCAGAACGATTTCACGAAGCACATCTTCCCGGATATAGTGGGCAGTACAAGTACCACGGTTGCTCTTGTAGTTGTTGCAGACGTAGTGATCCTGCTTGCCCTCAAAGCTTTTGCTTGTGGCAAAGTGGAGCTTGCCGCCGCAATCGGCACAAAACAGAAGCCCGGAGAACAATCCCTGCCGTTCCGCTTTTGCGGGGCGGCGTTTGTTTTTCCTCAGTTCCTGCACCCTGTCAAACTGTGCCTGAGATACAATCGCTTCCTGTGTGTCCGGCAGATAAAACATATTCTCCGGCTCATTGGGAATCCGCTTTTTCAGCTTGTAGGACTTGGAATAAGTCTTGAAGTTGCAGGTACAGCCTGTGTACTCCTGCCGTTCCAAAATCCCTGCAATGGACTGGTTGCCCCAGTGGTACGGTCTTTCCGGCATCGGCTTTTTCTTTCGCTTGGCATAGAGTGCCTTTGCGGTCATAATCTGCTTTTCTTCCAGAATCCTTGCAATCTGCTCCGGGCCTTTGCCGTCAATGCAAAGGTCGAAGATGAGCTTGACTACCGGAGCCGCTTCTTCATCCAGAATCCAGTGATCCTTGTCCTCCGGGTCACAGCGGTATCCGTAGGGCGGTTTGCCCATGTGCTTCCCACTGGTTCCTCTCTGCCGCAAACTGACACGGACTTTCTTGCTGGTATCACGGGGATACCACTCGTTGAACAGATTACGGATTGCGGCGAAGCCCTCGCTGTCTCCCCGGTTGCTGTCTACGCCATCATTTATAGCGATAAAGCGGACATCATAACTCGGAAAGATAATATCCGTATATTGTCCAACAGTCAGATAGTCACGACCAAAGCGGCTGAGGTCTTTGACCAGCCAGCAGCCCACAAGCCCCTGCTTGACAAGCTCAAAGCCTTCCTGCACACCGGGACGATTGAAGTTCGTCCCCGTATAACCGTCATCCACCAGAATTTTCAGGTTTGTATACCCGTGGTCACGGGCATATCGGGTTAAATACTCTCTCTGATTTGCGATACTGTTACTCTCGCCTTCCTGGGCATCCTCGTTGCTCAGACGGCAATAGAGAATGGTAATTTTCTGCTGATCCAACATAATATCCTCCTTCGGTGGTTGGTCAGCCGACAGTACCGTTGTGCATATTGGAATTATATCATGCTTTTGTGTCGCAGTCATTAACAAATCACCCCCTTGTCAGAAAAAATGAGCCGTTTTACCTTGTCGGTAAGTGGCTCATTTCCATCACACTCCGTTTCAATCACATACCATGTGTTTCCGATCTTGCACTCAATGGTTTTGCAGAAAGAGGACTGTGCCGCTTCCCAACGCTTGCGGCATTCTTCCAGAAAATCAATAGGCGGCTCAAAAATCGGATCGAAGCAGGAGCAAATATCAATATAGCCGATGGCATCGTTGATTTCTTCCATCGGGGCATCTTCCATAATCATCTTGTTAATTTCATCTACGGTTTTCTTCATAGGCAAATAGTTCCTTTCTTAAATTTCCATGTCCTGTCCACGATTGCGGGCAGGGTGTTTGTGTTCATACAGTTCCTTTCCCCTGGCGAGGATGGCATTGATAAAAGCCCAGACCTTTTCAGATGCAATCTCAATCGCATCCAGGAAAGGCTGGGCTTTTTGTTTCAGCTCCTCATAGTCTTTGTTCAGTTTTTCAAAACGGTCTTTCCATATCTTTGCGTTTTTATCTGCCTGCTCGAATTTCTGCTTGTATTTCAGCTTCTCAGACTTTTCCGCAAAGCTGCTGACCGCATAATCCTTTAGCGTGCGGCACTCATCCGCCGTCATGGTAACATTTCCCGTAATGGGATTTTTCTTGCCCATCGACTCAATCTCATGTGCAGTCATAGCAACAGACTTAGCAGCCTGAGTTTCCTTTTTCAGAGCTTCCAGTTTCTTTTTCTGCTTCTCCGTGGCAGCTTTGGCATCCGCTAAGCTCTGCTCGGCCTGTGCCACCTGTCCGGTCACAGCTTCCAAACGCTGCTGTTCGGCCTGTACCTTGAACTGTGTCACCGTCAGATGTTCTTCGGTGCTGCCACATTCTCCACGCTCTACATCGGTATAACCAGCGTTTCGCATGAAATTGAAAAAGTCATCCTGCAGCACACTGTAGGACGACTTCAAAATCTTTTTCCCTTTTGCGTTCAACATAGGATTTCCGTTTTCATCAAGAACGGGTTTGGATTCCCACTTCTTACTGCGGCTGACCTGTGTGATCGTTTCCTTTACCGTTCCCCGGAGGGATTCATCCTTGCATCGCTTCGACCACAGGATTTGTTTCTCCACCACCGGGATATAAACCACATGAAGGTGATAGTGGTACACATCCTCACCCAGAGCTTCCGACATTGCCCGGTTGCGCTCGTCGGCATGCATTACAGCGGAGAGGATATACTGCTCACCGCCCACGATCTCCACGGCGGCTTTATAGGCATCGGCATAAAACTGTTTTGCAAACTCATAGCCGCCGTGGTTGTAGAAATAAGCGGAGTTCACATCGAAAACCAACTCGCCATATTTGACGGCATCCGGTTTCAGCCCTCTGGTGGAGATGATCTTGTCCTGCTCCATCTGCTCAAACATTTTTACATAATCGTCAGTGGGAGACTTGAAGTGAACATTCAGCGCAGTACGTTCCGGCACGATGTCCACATTGGAATAACGGTCTTTTTCACGCTCATTGTGTTCCTGTACTTTTGTCACATCATCCGGAGTTTCCAAGTCCTGATTTCTGGCTAAGGTACGATCAATTCCATCATTTCTTGCCATAGATTTTTGTCCTTTCTTTAAGATTTGCAGACAGCGGAGGGCTGAGGAACGGCACTTTTTCAAAGTGTAATAACCCACTATTACACTTTCATCCATGCTGGCTACAAAGTGCCGTGGGCTCTCCGAGGGCTCTCCCGAGGGGGAATGCGGTCACTGCGGTGACCTCTGCTGACCAAGGCAAAATGTCTGCGCCTTTTACCTTGGTCAGCCCGTCTGCATGAAGCTGTTCTGCGGAACATTTCTTGCAGACGATGGCAGCGAAAACCGTATCTTTCACTGCCTGTCCATGGGCAGCACTGCGGTGCGCCTATGGGGACGGGAGATGCGGAGGGCTGTTGCCGGGGTATCACTTCTCCCGTCTTTTCTGCCATACGATGTCGTAACCAAGCACAGCGGCAAGCTCCAATACTTCCTTGTATCGTATACTTTCCCGCTGTAATTTTGCGGACAGGTTGGAAACGCTGTCGCTCCATCCGTACTCGTCCGAGAGCAGGTCAACAACTTCCTGCATGGTCATCCCGGCACGGATGATCTGTGCCTTTATTTCGTTGCGTATATTCATATTGATAAAATCCTCCATAATTCAGTTCATGTGTCGGTGCAACCTCTGCGCTCCAAGGTGGAGTGGATGCACCGAACAGTGAAAAATCTGCAATCTCCGAAATCCGTTCAGAATTTCGCTTGTGATGTCCTGTCCATATATGACCATATCCCACTTTGCCGTTTTGTGTGGTTTGGTCTGGAACAGTGAAAACACCCATTGTTCCGTGAACAGGGTACACGGTTCAGAGAAGCACGATTTCGTGAAATAGTTTCGTCCTGCGGTCAAAAACTTTGCTGTTTCCATTACCATTGATTTTTAATGCCCGAAAACAGGTCAGCTTTGAAAGCTGCTGTTTCCTATAACGGAAGAAAACAGGGGTAAATGCTGCGTACATACGTACAGAGCATGACTGGCAAAATCAATCCCGCCAGTCCTCCGGTACGTACGTACACGGCGAAACATCGTAAAATCCATTTATATGAGGTCTTGCCACAGCTTCCACGCCCATAAAGCCCCACACCCGCCGTCCGGCAGAGTTGGTGATGTTGTTGCAATGCTCCAGATTGAATCTCCCGGCATTGGCAATCATGGCATCGCTGAAGCTACGGGCTTTCAGCGGTGCAAGGGAGTTTTCCTCACACCACATCCGGTAGATTTCATAGAAATCCTTAGAGCTGATGGAAGCATCCGCTTTCAATCGGATGTATCCCTCCGACTCCATGAAATCAAAGATATTGTTGTTGTCACGCTTGACCGCTTCCCGGTTTTTCCGGATACGGTCACTCTCCGTAAACTTAAAGTTGTTGGCAACAAGCCGCTGTAAGCCTTCAAATGCCCACAGGAAGATACCCTCGGCTTCAGCTTTCATCTTCTCTGCAAGGTCAGGATCATCGGCTCTGTCCATGGGCTTTTCTTTGGTGGTCAGCACAAGCTGTCTGCGGTAAAAACCATCGCTGCGATCATATAGGGCTTGCAGATCACCATTGCTGAATGCCAGCAACCGGGCAAACATCCAGCCCTGATAACTCTGCTTGCCCTTGCGTTCCAAGTCCATTTTGCCCTGTGCAGTCACGATGGATTTTACATAGTTGGTCTGACGCAGAGCTTCCATCCGCATATCATCATCCACGCACAGCAGGATGTGTTCCAGATCGGCACGGGCAAAACGGTTTTCAGAAATCTTCCCGATGCTGCCGTCTTTCATATTCGTGCCGAAGATGGTGGACAGCACCGCACCGATTTGAGATTTACCCTCGCCACCGTTGCCTTTAATCACCATCATGCGCTGCCCCTTGTTGGAGGGAATCAGGCAAT
>OGMW01002757.1_pt1 | contig 10665 bp, 10 predicted proteins | sample 1573281 | NCBI WGS metagenome assembly OGMW01 (sample SAMEA2581907, study PRJEB24529) | metagenome | biome: Human gut stool | place: China | collected 2011
ACATGGTTCGATATGTTTGCCGATAACACCTACGCTGATGCGTGCCTTACACGTATCACCGATAAGCACCATACGTATCGTCTGGAGATGAACGGTATAAATATGCGTGAAACAGAATGATGTAATTTAACGGTACTTTGTACCGTTAAAAATGGAATAGCCGTTCCGTAGTAGCGGAACTGGCATTCCGTTTAAGCGTAATTTGCAGTCTTTCCTCCAGAACACTTCGGAGATCTATCTGCCGAACATAAAATGATCATCTATTTTAAAGGAAAATATTGTGAATGCCAAAAACTGAACTGTTATAATACTTAGCATAATATAGACAAAAAATAGCGACCACACCAGAGCATTTTGTACTCTATGTGGTCGCTATTTTCTTGTTTCCGTTTAAAGGCGTCACTCAAAAATTCTTGTTTTCATAAATTCCTAAGTGTTCCGCGAGGATAGCACTACGGTGGATAAGAAGTATGTCGCAGAAGCGACCCGCCGCAGGCGGAAAATTCTCGCAGGATTCTTTTTCATAAGACAGTTCAAAATCATTTGCATCTATCTAGCTTTCTTTGAGTATTTTGTACTCCTTTTCAATACCTGAAATAAGTGTTTTCATTGTATACTCAAGGATCTCATTTCCGTATGCTGCAGATGATTCTCTGACCGGATGACGTCCTGCGATTCCTATCAAATTACTTTCATCTTCTTTCACCTGTCCAAAATCTACCAGCTCTGGACGTACAGCCATTACGATAGAGGTTTCATTCGCTCCGGCATGGTCATTCTGATATTTCAACCGATCGTCTTCTGCAAATGTCCAAGCAGTCAAAATGTGCAGACCATATTTTTCTTCTGCTTCTTCCTTTAGTTCCTGAAATACATTTGTTGATGGCCCATGTCCATGTCCGACTACGATACGTATGCCTGCTCTGAACAGTTGGGCAAAGATACTGCGCAGATTGTCCTGAAACTGACCTTTTTCCATCCAATAGGCACTGCCTTTCATCTGCTGGACGCAATATGTATTCAGTGCCCCTTCGGTATTAATATCCATTCCATAAAACGCAGTTCCCCTGTCGTGAAACACACGATCAGGTCCCATAAACAACATCGGAAGTACTACACCGCCTACTTTTTCTGCCACTCGCACAAACAATTCTTTTGACTGGATTCCGTCAGCCCCAAGAGGCATATGTGGACCATGCCATTCCAATGTGCCAAGCGGGAGATAAGCAACCGGCATCTCCTGTATTCTCTGCACACATTCTTCTGGAAGTAATTCCTCGTATAATACTTTTTTCATTTTAGTCTCCTTATCCTTTTACTGCTCCAGCGATTACTCCCTGTATGATCCATTTCTGGCAAATCATATAGAAAATTACAATTGGTATGATTGCCAGTACCAGCATGGACATCATAAGTCCAAGGTCAATCGAGCCATATCCACCTCTGAGATATTGGATTGCCACAGAAATTGTTTTATATTCAGAACCAATTACAAGATATGGAAGCAGATAGTCATTCCAGATCCACATGGCATTCAAAATTGCAACTGTCATAATAATCGGACGTATCACAGGAAATACAACTTTAAAGTAAATTTGCATAATAGAACATCCATCAATCATCGCTGCCTCTTCCAGAGAAACTGGAATTGATTTAATAAAACCAGTAAACATAAATACAGACAATCCAGCACCAAATCCGACATAAATAAATATGATACCGATCAGATTGTCCAGATTAAACATATTTGATACTTTAACAAGCGTAAACATTACCATCTGGAATGGTACGATCATGGCAAAAGCAAACAGATAGTACATTACTTTTGTAAAACGGCTTTTTACACGGACCAGATACCATGCTGTCATAGAAGTCAGCATAACAATAAGAAACACGGAGGCTACAGTTATAAATAAAGTAATAAAAAATGCCTGCAGAAATCCGGTCTTAATCATTCCTTCTCCATAATTTGCCAGACCTACAAAAGAGTCGGCATTAGGGAACGCAAACGGCGTACTGTTAATGAATAGTTTGCTCTTAAATGAATTCATAAACACAATCACAATCGGAGCGATAAATAAAACCGAGATTACAGTAAGAATTATTATCTGTATGCTTTCACCCTTTTTATTTTTCATTAGTTTTCAACCTCCTTACGCCGAGTAATAATAAGCTGCGTCACTGAAATTGCAGCAACGATTAAGAAAAACATCACTGCTTTGGCCTGTCCGACTCCCTCATAACCCATTCTGTTGTAGAATGAATTATAGATATCCAGTGCAACCAGAGAAGTCGATTTTCCCGGAAGTCCCGCGGTCAGAGCAAGGTTTAAGTCAAACATTTTAAATGCATTTGTTGTTGTCATAAATAAGCAGATTGTAATTGCAGGCATGATCAGGGGCAAAATAATCTTTCTAACCATCTGTCCCCGCGTTACACCATCAATAAGTGCTGCTTCTTTTATTTCCTCTGAAATATTTTGGATAGCTGCAATGTAAATAACCATCATATATCCAATCAACTGCCAGTTCATAGCAAGCACCATTCCCCAGAATCCATATGCCGCATCTGCAGTAAGCGTTGTTCTGAAAAAAGAAAGAATCCCATTAATGATCAGCTGCCAAATATAACCAAGCACAATTCCGCCCAGAAGGTTCGGCATAAATATAACTGTTCGGAAAATATTTGTTCCACGGAGCTTTCTTGACAACACGTATGCAAGCATAAAGGCAATTAAGTTAATCGTCACAAGATTAACAAGTACAAATTTAACAGTAAACAGGAGCGATGCAAGGAAATCTTTATCCCGAAATGCCACAATATAATTGCTCAGCCCAATCCACTGGGCATCTGTAACTGTTGTAAATTTTGTGAAAGAAAGATAAATTCCCAGTACAAATGGAATAATAAATGCAATAATAAATGCGATCAGCGTTGGTAACATTAATATCGCAAATCTCTTTTTAAAAGCTTTTTCCATCTTCTATACAGCCTCCCTTTTCGTACACAGGGCAGAAACATTTTTGTCTCTGCCCCATAAATTTGTTGCTATTCACGCATTGCGCAAACAGCAACGGATTTTGCCGATGCTTTGCATTCCACATCGGCGAAATCTGCTACATTCACTGTATCATGCGGCATTTTCCGTTCGGAAAACGCCAGCCTATAAACTCTACTATTGTGCAAGCAGAGCTTTTTCTGATGCCCAGCAATCAGTTGTCTGCTTAACTACATCATCCCATGTCATATTTCCTTGCGCATATTCAAGGAGATAGCTTCCAAGCTGGTTTTTAAATTCCTGGCTCGGGAAGGTTGTAAAGTCCCAGGTAATAGAATATAAAGAATCATCGTTCATATAACTAAGCATATCCTGTACGAGCGGATTATCGGGTCTTTCATCCTCATCAAATGTTGAGAATGGCGGGATCATTCCAAGGATTCCATTGCAGTAAGCTTTTCCACTCTCGCTGTTAAACAGCCATTCCAAGAACTTCTCAGATGCTTTCTGGTCAGCTTCAGAAACCTTATTGTTGATACAAATATAGTTTTCTGTTCCGACACAAAGTCCCTGGTTTTCTTCTCCTTCTACTCCTGTATAAATTGGAAGGAACTTAATATCTTCCTCTTTTACCACGTTTCCATCCAGGTCATAGATCATTGCCCAGCCCCAGTTTCCATTCTGGATCATAGCTACATTTCCCATTGCAAATTCTGCCATAGATTCCTCGACATTTTTAGATCCAACCATAGATGGTTCTGTACATGAATTATTCAGATAGAGATCAAAAATATTTTTAAAGTTTTTATTATATTTGAATTCGATCGCATCCAGATTATCCACTCCGTCAGCCTTATATTCATAGTACACAGGAAGATTCATAAGATGAGTCTGCCAGCGCCAATCTTCGCCTGGAGCAAATGAAGTTGAACCGAAAACTCCCTGAATTCCAAGATCATTTTTATGTTCTGTCATATCTTCCACCACTGTTTTAAGCGTGTCGAAATTTTTAATCTCTTTTGTATCTGAAATATCAACTGCTTTATCCGGAAGTGCAAAATATTTCTTCATAATAGCGTCATTATAGATAATTCCATAGCCTTCTACTGCATACGGAATACCATACACACCATCGCCATCGGTAATTGCCATATCTTTGTCAGCAAGCCACTCATAAATTTGGGAATCTTTCAGATCAGCACAATAGTTTTTCCATGTCTGATACCCGATTGGACCGTTAATGTTAAAAAGTGTCGGCATTTCTTTTTTGGAAAGCTCAGATTTTAATGTCTGTTCATAGGTTCCGCTTCCCGCAGTAACTACTTTCATATCAATTCCGGTTTCCTTGGTAAAGGTTCCGGCTACTTCTTTCCATTCAGAAGAAAGTTCAGATTTAAAGTTCAGAAAATATACTGATCCTTTATCTGTATCTTTTGCGGATTTACCACTATTTCCACCTGCTCCGCATCCGGTAAGCGCCAGCATTAACATTGATGCCACAAGACCAGTGGCAATTAACTTTTTCGCTTTCATATTCTTCCTCCAATTTTTTTAATGACCAGGAATCCCCACACTGTCCCGAATCTGCAGAAGATATTCATTTTCCTTTTCATCACATGGTCTCTCTATTCCATCCTGTAGATACAACATGCCTTTTATAATGCATTTTGCCTGATATTCTACTGGCTGGCTAATTGTAGACAGAGATGGCGTTACGCGTCCCGCAAACGGAATACCGTCAAATGAAAGCACAGATATATCCTCTGGAATTCTATACCCCTGCTTCATGATCCAGGACATGACCTCGATTGCAACTTCATCGCTGTAACAAAACAATGCCGTTGGCGGATTTTGAGGTACAAAGATCTTTTCTATCACTGAAATCACACTGTCTTTTTCACATTCTCCATGAAGCTGGCCGATCAGAGATTCATCTTGATCGAGATTTATCTGACTTACAGCTTTTATAAAGCCTCTTTTCCTTGCCAAGAGGAAACTGTCCTCTATTTCGTCAATACAAAAGATGCCTCCAATTCGTTTGTGACCAAGCTGAGCAAGATAGCACACAGCCTCATAAACAGAACTTTCGTTTTTTTCTATGATATTCAAGTGCATTTCCGGTGACTGCATGTGGCAGACTTTAATTCTGAAATGTTCTTTTATGTACGCTTCCTCTTCCTGCGAAAGCAGAAAAAGGCTAAAGCAGACTTCGATTCCCCTAATTTCCAGTTCTCTTAATACCTCTAGTTTTTCCTCAAATTCAGAATTACAATAACGAATAATACAACCATACCCCATCTTGCAGGCAAACTCGTTCAGATAACGAAACAGCAGAAGCTGATACTGATTGATGTAGTTGGTCATGATAAAACCAAGTAATTTTGACTTTTTACCCGCCAGATTCTGTGCGTAAATGCTTGGATTATAATTATACTTTCTGATCGTATCTATTACTCTTTTCTGTAACTCCTCGCTGACTGGTTTGGAACGATTGATCACACGAGAAACCGTAGCAATCGAACAACCGCTTTTTTTCGCGATAAATTTAATGTCTATATTTTCCATATTTAAAATTCCTCCGGAAGAATTCTATACATTTATCATACGGGAAAACGTTTACATTTCAATTGTGAAATAATCACAAAATTAGATTCCTTGAAAAAGGGAACTACCCCATCTCATAGTTTAACGGAACCAAAACGAAGGAGGATGACTCATGCTACGAATGATTTATTCGTTGGTTTAGGCGGTATTAGGCTTTCTGTAAAATTAAAAAAATAAAAGCTATAGCAACTATTAACGACCCTTGACAGTTTAACAATTGCTCAGAACTTTACCATAGGGATATTCTAACACCAATTTTAATTTACGTAAAATCGTAAACAGACAGATACTTGCACCTTTTCTATCTGCTTACTTTTCTTTCCTGCTGAAAATAATGAACTCCAAACAGAACTCCTGCCAGAAACAGTGCCATTCCCAATCCTGAATAAAACACAGCGATGAACACATCCGGTGCAAAATGGGAGGCTCGAAGACCAATTCCAAAAGTCATCATAAATGCCATGATCAAAAATGACTTCTTATCAAAAAAATGCCAGAAAAACTGAAGCTCATCTTCGTAGTTTTGAATTCTGTCGGTATGTCTGATCACCAGTTTATAAAATACCATCGACCAGAATACAGCAAAAACCAGCGCTGAGAGCAAAATATTCACAACTGTCACATGCCCCGTATAGCTGAATAATATTGAACCCCGCAATCAGCCAGACAATGCTGGCCAGTAGCAGTAATGTTCTTTTTTTTACTTTCATTTTGTTCTCCTCTCCAATATGAACATTGTTCATATTTATGTTTAAAATTTCCCACTTTTTAAAAGTGGGATTCATAGATACTGTGTGCGATCATCGTTAAAAGTGGTTCGCAGCTTTTCTGCTTTTCCAGAAGAATGGACATCAGAAGTGTAAACACATACTCCACAAAAATTTCCGGAGTCAGCTCATTTTCAAATGCATTCTCACGCACATTCTGGTCCTCTGTCAATATCTGAACCAGATTTTTCTTCAAATGCATCAGGGAAATCTCCATCATTTTCCTTCCCTCATTTTTATCTTTTGCTGCAAAACTCATGGAATGCAGATTAAAAAACTCCGGATACTTCTGACTGCTTTTATACACCGTATCAAACAACCAGGCAATACATGCTGTAAAGCTTTCAAATACAAGTACCTGTCCATTCATATGAAAGATATCCATCCATACACTTTCAATCGTCGCAAGTAAAAGTTCCGATTTGGATGGAAAATAATTATACACGGATCCTAATGCAATGTTGCACCGGGAAGCCACAAGCCTCATGTTTACGGACGAAAGCCCTTCTTCTGCCACAATCTCTCTGCACACTGCAAGTATTTCCTCTCTTGATGTAACTGCCATATTCAAATCTGCACCTCCATTCTGAACAACGTTCATTATAGAATTTCCCAGCTTTGATTGTCAAGTTACTTTTCTGATTTTTTTCCATTTCTGCCTTTTCTTTCTTCCTCTCAGGAATTATAATAAACACAGATCATTATAACAAAACAGGAGAGATTTATTTATGAGAGCTTATGAACGACTTTTAAAATACGTAACTGTACGCACCCCAAGTGATGAGACAAGCACTACCGTACCGTCTTCTGCCTGCCAGTTTGACCTGGCACAGGATCTGATCCGGGAGTTCATCAATTTGGGACTACCAAAGGCACGGACGGATGAAAAATGCTATGTCTACGCACAGATTCCTGCCACGCCGGGATATGAAAATTGTCCGAAGATCGGATTTATTGCACATCTGGATACTGTTTCTGACTTCTGTGACAAGAAGATCGTTCCGGTTGTAACTGAAAACTATGACGGACGCGACCTTCCTCTTGGCGGTTCTGACGGACGGGTTCTTTCTGTCTCCATGTTCCCGCATTTAAAGGATCTCAAAGGTCGTACTTTGATCACCAGCAACGGAGATACCATCCTCGGTGCAGACGACAAGGCCGGAGTTGCAGAGATCATGACCATGGCAGAACGGGTTTTGACTGAAAATATCCCACATGGTCAGATTTCGATCGGATTTACTCCGGATGAGGAAGTTGGCAGAGGAGCGGATCATTTTGATGTCGAAAAATTTGATGCGGATTTTGCCTACACCATGGACGGAGACACCGAAGGTGAGATTCAGTATGAGAACTTCAATGCCGCAGATGCGATCTTTGAGATCAAAGGCGTGAATGTACACCCGGGATCTGCAAAAGATGTGATGGTCAATGCCGCCCTGGTGGCAATGGAGATCAACGCTGCCCTCCCTGAGGGAGAAACTCCAGCGGATACCGAGGACTATGAGGGATTCTATCATCTTGTAAGCATGTCCGGCGATGTAGCCTGCGCAAAACTGCATTACATTGTCCGAGATCACGATACCGACAAGTTTGCCGCACGTCTGGAAACCTTAAAAGAAATTTCCAAACAGATGAATCTGAAATGGGGATTGGGCACCGTAAAACTGACCATTGATGAACAGTACCGCAATATGGCAGAGATCATAAAAGATGGAAACATGCATCTGATCGAAAATGCGAAAAAAGCCTGCCTTGCAGCAGATGTCACACCTCTGATCCTTCCGATCCGCGGCGGTACAGATGGCGCTCGCTTAAGCTTTATGGGGCTGCCTTGTCCAAACCTTGGAACCGGTGGACATGGATATCACGGACCATTTGAGCACATTACCGCTGAGGGCATGGATAAATCCGTAGAGGTGATGATCGAACTGGTCAAACTGTATGCGGAAATGAAATGATAAAAAAGAATATCCAGACAAAAGGCACAGACGGGATGTTTCCCGCTGTGCCACTTTTTATCCGCAATCTTTTTCTTACAATCTCTCACCGTTTTCATGCATAAATTTGTATTCTGCAACAGAACGGTCAAATGTCTTAATGTGGTTGTACAGCCATTCCACCACATTTTTATTCACTGCTTCTACAAATGCAGCAGACGGCCCTTCTTCCTCTTCCAGCATATTGTAGAGATCTCTTACGACCTGTCTTAATTTTTCATGCTCTTCTTTGTGCTTTTCCACACCCGGATATGTAATCTCTTCCTGCAGTTTTTCTTCTTCTCCAAAATGGAATTCTGTGTAATCTGCGAGATAATCCAGTGTTTTTACAGACACCACCTTATCTTTACTTGTCTCACAGCTGTCCAGTAATTTGTTAATCTTATCAATCAGTTCCTTGTGCTGGGAATCAATCATTTCGTTTCCTGTTACCAGACTTTCATCAAATTCTGCTCTCATTGTGCTACCTCCTAAACTTCACCTTGTTTAAATTTTATGATCATTTCATTGGTTAAACTGTCTCTGGACGGCTCTACCGGAATCTCGTCTCTTTCAAACCATTCCGCCAGTGCCAGTTCCTCTTCATCCAGTGTCACTTCTGCGTCACCGTCCAGATCACAGTAAAATCCCATCAACAGGGTATCACTAAATGCCCATGGCTGACTTTTATAGTATCGGATATTCTTTACCTTCAATCCGACTTCTTCCATCACTTCTCGCGCCACTGTTTCTTCCACGGTTTCTCCGATTTCTGTAAATCCGGCAAGAAGTGCATATTTTTTATAACTTCGCCCTGCATACTTGGACATCAGGATCCGGTTACCGTCTGTCACTCCAACAATGACAGCCGGACAGATCTTCGGAAATTCCATATTTCTGCAGTGTTCACAGAAAAGCATCCTCTCTTTTGTATCATGACGCATCTTATGTCCACAGCGTCCACAATATCTGCGTGTCTGATACCATCGATACAGCTGATATCCCGTGATCCCCGCAAATGCGCTGTACTGAGGATCTGCTGTCCTGAAAATCTCCGTATTCTCCATTGTAAACTCAGAGTGCGGCTCCCGGTTCAGATTATCAACCAGATAATACTGCTTCTCATCAATTGTAAACAGATAAATACTGTTCTCATAAATCTCTTCGTTCAACCGTTCCAGTTCTCCAAATGTTGGAAACTCTATTCCCGTCTGTGTCCGCCTCATCAATGCTGTGTGTTCTTCATAATACAATGCAATGCTGTCCTTTTGCGGCGAAACCGGCCTGTATTCGTTCTTAAACTGATGCGGTGCTATGTCCTGGATCATTTTACTCACTTCCTTTCCTGAAATTATGCAAAAATTCACTGAGTAAAATCAGAATACTTCCTGCCGCAAGAAAAAAATCTCCCAGATTGTATGTGATCTTTGTCAGATTCTCGTCAGATGTCTGAAACCCGATATAATCCACCACATATCCCCGCATCCAGCGATCCAGTGTGTTGCTCCACGCACCTGCCACACCAAGTGAAAGCCCTGCTTTTTTCAAATAACTGCCTTTTTTTCGCAGACACAAGATATCCCAGACGGTCAGAATTGCAGCCATAACAAGAGATGTGTACTTTACAAACTGAGGATACTCTTTCAAAAGACTCATACACATCCCCTTATTATGCACTTTTCTAAGGACGATCTTTTTGCTGTCCGCAAACGGTTTTTCTTCCTCGTCCGGCCACTTTTCCACTTCTGATTTGACTGCCATATCCAGACACGTCAGAAATGCCGTTGCCCCTGCTCCAAACAGATTTTTCATATTCTGCCTCTATTCTTCTGTAAATTCTTTAATTTTTTCTGCTGCGTCCTCTGCTTTTTCCTTCACTGCCTCTGAAAGGTCTTTGACATGCTCACAGGCAGCCTCTGCTGCGTCCTCTGTTTTTTCCACAACTACCTCTGCTGCATCTTCTGTCTTCTCTGCAACTGTATCCATTGCGTGTGCTGTTTTTTCTTTTACAAATTCAACCGCCTGACCGGCCTTTTCCCTGATCACATCCTCCGTTTCATCCCAAATGTCTTCTTCTTTTTTCGCTCCGCAGTACGGACAGTATGCCATCTCTTTTGCTACCTGTTTTCCACATTCTGCACAAGTACTCGTTCCTTTGATCTCCTCGATCTTTGCCTGATGTCTCTCGATACTTTCTGTTCTGTTATCGATTTTTTCACACAGCATCTGTACCTGTTCGTCCATCGCCTCTCCCGCCTGGTACTTCTCGTACAGAAAGCGCCCCATCTCCAGCATATCCGCCTCATTGCCGCGCTCCAGA
>OGMW01002766.1_pt1 | contig 10629 bp, 5 predicted proteins | sample 1573281 | NCBI WGS metagenome assembly OGMW01 (sample SAMEA2581907, study PRJEB24529) | metagenome | biome: Human gut stool | place: China | collected 2011
CTATGCTGATGACAGCTATATCTTTTCCGTCCTTCAATTTCCGTCCTTTGCCTACAGGAATTTCTTCAAGCGGGCATTTCCAGTCCACCAATACGCCACGGCCACGCGGATAGCGGAGTACGAACGGACCTTTATCCGGCAGTTGTGCCGTGTACATCAGTCGTCGCAGCTCATGCTCATTCATAGGGGAGGCGATGGTCAGATTAGGTATCGGACGCAGATAAGCCATGTCGAACGCACCGTGATGTGTCGGACCGTCTTCGCCTACCAGTCCGGCACGGTCGAGACAGAGAACTACGGGAAGATTCTGAATAGCCACATCATGGATAATATTGTCATAAGCCCGTTGCATGAACGATGAATAGATGTTGCAGAAAGGCTGCAAGCCATCCTTTGCCATTCCTCCGGAGAAGGTGACGGCGTGGCCTTCGGCAATACCTACGTCGAAAGCCCGCTTGGGCATTTTGGACATGAGGATGTTCATCGAACAGCCGGAAGGCATGGCGGGAGTTACACCTACGATCCTTGGATTGGCTTCCGCCAGTTCCACCAGTGTATTTCCGAAAACGTCTTGGAACAGGGGAGGCATTCCTTCCGTATTGGCTACGAAACGCTCTCCGGTGACGGGATCGAACTTGCCGGGAGCGTGCCATTCGGTGGCGTGTTTCTCGGCAGGGGCGAAGCCTTTTCCTTTGATCGTGTGGAGATGCAGTATTTTGGGACCTTTGAGGTCTTTAATGTCACGCAATACCCTCGAAAGGTTCTTTATGTCATGGCCATCGATAGGACCGAAGTAGCGGATGTTCATTCCTTCGAATATATTCTGTTGCTGGGCGGCCATTGACTTCAGACTGTTGCCGAAGCGGATCAGTGCCTTGCGACGTTCATCGTTCAGGATGCCGAGCTTGAACAACAGGCGGGAAGCCTTGAAACGCAGTTGGTTGTAGCGGTTCGAGGTTGTCAGGTTGAACAGGTATTGTTTCATACCGCCGACACTGCGGTCGATAGCCATGTCGTTATCATTCAGGATAATAAGCAGGTTGTTCGGGGTGGTAGAAGAATTGTTCAATCCTTCAAAAGCCAGTCCTCCGCTCATCGAACCGTCTCCGATGATGGCTATCACATGACGTTGGTCGTCTCCCTTCTTGGCGGCGGCGACAGCCATGCCGAGGGCTGCGGAGATCGAATTGGAAGCGTGTCCGCAGGTAAATGTATCGTATTCGCTCTCTTCGGGAGAAGGGAAGGGGCGAATACCTCCCAGTTTCCGGTTGGTGGAGAATGCTTCACGCCGTCCTGTGAGGATTTTGTGGCCGTACGCCTGATGTCCCACGTCCCATACAATACGGTCATAAGGTGTATTGTAGACGTAGTGTAAAGCTACGGTCAGCTCCACTGTTCCCAGACTGGCAGCAAAATGCCCCGGGTTGCAGCAAAGTTCTTTAATAATGTCTTGCCTTAATTCACTACATACCTCCGGCAGTTGCTCTACGTCTAGTCTTCGCAGGTCGTCAGGATAATTGATAGTGTTTAGCAAGTTATATATCGGTTCATTCTTCATGATTCGAGAAAATTTGGTGCAAAAATACGAAAAAGAAAGCGGAAGCCCTTTCTTTTTACCTAAATTCTTATTGTTAAAGCGAAGTACGAGGGTGGAATGGCATTCGGTCGTTGGTATATTGAAGTATGTGCCGTCGGGTTCCCGGAAGAACTGTAACTTTCTTTTTATTATGTGAAATGTGGATTAATATTACTAATCAAATGACATCTCTATTAGGGAAATAAAAGTTGCATGAAAAAAGAGAACATGAACTTGCAGAAACGTTCGTATCGTTATTAATAAATTTGATGATCGTTTATTATAGACGTGTCTTCCGTTTATTAGAAACTCTAAAATGAGATTTTGTAGGAAAAAGATTGAATTAATGCAACAAAAAAGGCTGCAAACTTCATAGAGCTTGCAGCCTTTGGGCTATATCAATCGTCTTATTCCTTAGTAAAATGAGAAGGAATAAGCTGTATTTGTTGTAATATGATACTGTATTTTATCCATGTTTTCTATTCTTTTATATCCGTTATTCATTGATTTTCTGTTTTCGGTCTACAAATATACAACATAAAAAGCCATTTGTCAAGTCTTGAATAGATTTGCGATTAAAATAAAGCGGAATATCGTATCTTTGTCGTACTTTTGCAAGAGAGAAACAATCGAAAGAAGGAGAATATATGGATTTTCAAACAAAGGTAGAACTACCGGCGGGCTTGCCGCCTGTCAGTCATGCGGAACGGATTCTTTTGATGGGGTCTTGTTTTGCAGAGAACATGGGCAGGTTGCTGGCAGAAAATAAATTTCGCGTTGACATGAATCCTTTCGGGATTCTCTATAATCCGCTGTCGGTCTCTACGGCTTTGGTGGAGATATTGAAGGGGAAGGTGTATCAGGAGAAAGACTTATTCCTATATAAGGAGTGCTGGCATAGTCCGATGCATCATGGCTTGTTCTCTGCGTCATCGCCGGAGGAAGTACTTGAAAAGATAAACACTCGCTTGTCGCAGGCCCACCGTTCGGTCCACGAACTTGACTGGCTGATGCTGACTTTCGGCACTGCCTATGTATATGAACAGAAAGAAACAAGGCAGGTAGTCTCCAATTGTCATAAACTGCCGGAGAGCTGCTTCAACCGCCGAATTCTTTCGGTAGATGAGATTGTGAACGAATATACTTCGTTGATAACCAGTATGGTGGCGCGCAATTCCCACTTGAAGGTCTTGTTCACGGTCAGCCCTATCCGGCATATACGTGACGGGATGCATGCCAACCAGTTGAGTAAATCGACCTTATTGCTTGCCATCGACCGCCTGCAACAGCTCTTTCCGGATCATGTGTTCTACTTTCCTTCTTATGAGATCGTTTTGGATGAACTGCGTGATTATCGCTATTATGCCGATGACATGCTTCATCCGTCTCCGTTGGCTGTCCGTTATTTGTGGGAACGCTTTTCGGAGGCCTTCTTTTCTGCCGAAACGAAGCAGGTGATCACTGCCATCGAAGATATTACTAAAGACTTGTCACACAAGCCTTTTCATCCGGAGTCGGAAGCGTATCAACGCTTTTTAGGACAAATAGTGTTAAAAATCGAACGACTTAACGGAAAATACCCGTACTTAGATTTTCAAAAAGAAACAGAACTATGTCATATGCGATTGAATCCATAGCCGAATATATCGGTGCACGCCGTGTCGGAGAGCATGAAGCGACGATTGATTGGCTACTTACAGATAGCCGCTCTTTGAGCTTTCCGGAAGAAACCCTTTTCTTTGCTTTGCCCACCAAACGTAATAATGGTGCACGCTATATCTCCGAACTATATGATCGGGGAGTGCGCAACTTCGTGGTTACGGAAGAAGACTTTAAGAGAATGGAGAATGGAGAATGGAAAATGGAGAATGCTATGCAGCAGGATGGTGCGCAGCCTACTCCCAACTCTCGACTCTCCATTCTCGATTTCTCCAATTTCTTGATCGTGGCGAATCCTTTGAAAGCTTTGCAGAAGCTGGCCGAGGCTCATCGGGAGAATTTCAAGATTCCGGTAATCGGTATCACGGGCAGTAATGGAAAGACCATTGTGAAAGAGTGGTTGCATCAATTATTGAGTCCGGACCGCTGCATTGTCCGTTCGCCCCGCAGTTATAATTCTCAGATCGGCGTTCCCTTGTCCGTCTGGCAACTGAATGAAGAAGCCGAATTGGGCATTTTCGAAGCCGGTATCTCCGAAATGGGGGAGATGGGGGCCTTGAAGCGCATGATTAAACCGACTATCGGTATTCTGACTAATATAGGCGGTGCCCATCAGGAGAATTTCTTCTCATTGCAGGAGAAATGTATGGAGAAGCTGACACTCTTTAAAGATTGCGATGTGGTGATCTATAATGGAGATAACGAGCTGATCAGTAATTGTGTGGCAAAGTCGATGCTGACAGCCCGTGAGATTGCATGGAGCTGCAAGGATATCGAGCGCCCTCTTTATATCAGCAAGGTGACAAAGAAAGAAGATCATACTGTGATTGCTTACCGCTATCTGGATATGGATAATATCTTCTGTATTCCTTTTATAGACGATGCTTCCATCGAAAATGCGTTGAACTGCCTGGCAGCCTGTCTTTATCTGATGACTCCTGCCGATCAGATTACCGAACGGATGGCACGGCTCGAACCGATCGCCATGCGCCTGGAAGTAAAAGAAGGCAAGAATAGTTGTATACTCATCAACGATAGCTACAATTCGGACTTGGCTTCTCTGGATATAGCACTGGATTTCCTGGTACGCCGTTCGGAAAAGAAAGGACTGAAACGGACACTTATCTTATCGGATATTTTGGAGACAGGGCAGAGTACGGCTACGCTTTACCGTCGGGTAGCACAACTGATAAAGAGCCGGGGCATCAACAAGCTGATCGGTGTAGGAGCGGAGATTTCTTCGTGTGCCGCTCGCTTCGAAGGTACGCCGGAACGATACTTCTTCCCCGATACAGACGCCTTGCTAAGATCGGGCATTTTCAAAACCCTTCATTCGGAAGTCATTCTGATAAAAGGTTCCCGCGTATTCAACTTTGATCTGGTATCGGAAGAACTGGAACTGAAAGTGCATGAAACGATTCTGGAAGTGAACTTGGGTGCGATGGTTGCCAATCTGAATCACTATCGCTCCATGCTCCGCCATCCGGAGACGAAAATGATCTGTATGGTGAAGGCTGCTGCCTACGGAGCCGGATCATACGAGATTGCCAAAACATTGCAGGAGCATCATGTAGATTACCTTGCTGTAGCCGTTGCCGACGAAGGCTCCGAACTGCGTAAAGCAGGCATCACCTCCTCCATTATCATCATGGACCCCGAACTGACATCGTTCAAAACGATGTTCGATTATAAACTCGAACCGGAAGTGTACAACTTCCATTTGCTCGATGCACTGATTAAGGCGGCCGAGAAAGAAGGAATCACCAACTTCCCGATTCATGTCAAACTGGATACGGGTATGCACCGTCTTGGTTTTTCCGTCGATGAAATTCCGTTGTTGATCCGTCGTCTGAAAAGTCAGAATGCGGTTATTCCCCGGTCGGTATTCTCTCATTTTGTGGGAAGTGATTCGGCGCAATTCGACTTCTTCACCCGTCAGCAGATTGAACTGTTCGAGAAAGGTTCGCAGGAATTGCAGGAAGCTTTCTCACACAAGATTCTGCGTCATATCTGCAATACAGCCGGTATCGAACGTTTTCCCGGTGCGCAGTTTGATATGGTGCGTCTGGGGATAGGACTCTATGGGGTAAGCCCGATCGACAATTCGATTATCAATAATGTAAGCACGCTTAAGACTACGATTCTTCAGATTCGGGACGTGCCCGGAGAAGATACGGTAGGCTATAGCCGGATGGGACATCTGACGCGTCCTTCCCGCATTGCGGCAATTCCTATCGGGTATGCCGATGGCTTGAACCGCCATCTGGGACGTGGCAATGCTTACTGTCTGGTGAATGGCAAGAAAGCTCCCTATGTAGGAAATATCTGTATGGATGTCTGTATGATTGACGTGACGGATATCGATTGCAGGGAAGGGGACAAAGCTGTCATCTTCGGTGACGACCTGCCGATAACCACACTTTCGGATAAGTTGGGGACGATCCCTTACGAAGTGCTGACCAGCATCTCGAACCGTGTGAAGCGAGTCTACTATCAGGACTAAAGCGCAGGCGGTAAAAACAGAATTATATGTAGTAGAATAGTGAATGGAAGACTATAAAGGTTAACGATGGATAAATGGGCGGTAAATGATAACGGGTATACTTAAATTATTTCCCGTTTCCCGTTTATAGTTTCCTGTTTTTCTTTTATAGTCTGCCGTTTTTCTTTATATTTGCACCAACTAATAAACCTCTATAATTAATAAACATATGACAAACTTATTATTATTAGGCTTTTTGCCTAGTGGCTCTGAATGGATCATTATTGCTCTTGTTATTCTTCTCCTTTTCGGTGGTAAGAAGATACCCGAACTGATGCGTGGCTTAGGTAAAGGAGTAAAGAGCTTTAAAGATGGTGTGAACGAGGCAAAAGAAGAAATCAATAAGGCAAAAGACGAAATCGACGCACCGGCAGATTCAGCTAAGAAATAATAAGCAATGGCAGAAATGACCTTCTGGGATCATTTGGATGAGTTGCGTCGGGTACTTTTTCGTGTTATCGGAGTCTGGTTTGTATTGGCAATCGGCTATTTCGTAGCGATGCCTTATTTGTTCGACCATGTAATACTGGCGCCTTGCCATAATGATTTTGTATTTTACGACTTACTACGCTTTATCGGTCAGAAATTCGATTTGACTGATGAATTTTTTACGCAGGAGTTTAAGGTGAAGCTTGTCAATATCAATTTGGCAGCTCCTTTCTTTATACATATGTCGACAGCTTTCTGGATGTCGGTAGTGACGGCTATGCCCTATATTTTCTTTGAGGTCTGGCGTTTTATCAATCCGGCCCTTTATCCGAATGAGCGGAAAGGAGTCAGGAAAGCCTTGACCATAGGAACCGGTATGTTCTTTATCGGGGTGCTTATGGGATACTTTATGGTATATCCGCTGACACTCCGTTTCCTCTCTACCTATCAGCTGAGTTCGGAAGTCGAGAACATTCTGTCGCTCAATTCGTATATCGATAACTTTATGATGCTGATTCTCTGTATGGGACTGGCTTTTGAACTTCCGCTGGTGACTTGGTTGTTGTCTTTGCTGGGAGTCGTCAATAAGTCTTTCCTGCGCAAATATCGCCGTCATGCAGTTGTCATTATCGTAATAGCTGCCGCTATCATCACTCCGACGGGCGACCCGTTCACACTGAGTGTTGTGGCTATTCCGCTTTATCTGCTCTATGAAATGAGTATTCTGATGATAAAGGATAAGAAGGAAGTTCCTGAGTTGGAAGAAGAAGAGGAAGAAGAAGGCGTGGCAAAAGTCTGATAAGCCAATTATTTATCGTTCGTTTCCCCAAGTGTGTGTCAAAAGTCGATAGTAACTCAATTGAGGCTGACTTTTGACACACACATGTAATTTTTATAATATCCCTTTTGTCGTATGGAAAATGAAGGAAGAGAATCTTATGAAATTCTTTTAGCCGTTTGTAAGGCGGATCATTTGCAGCTGACTATTGGCTACAAACAGATGCGCGACTTGCTGGAAAGGCTTTGCCGCCTACATATGCACAACGGTAGTCTGCAGATGACCGATCTTTCCGCACGAATTAGTTTTGTAGCGGCCAAAGTGGGGCTTTCTGTAGCGGAGCAAAACAGACTGCATACCTTCCGACTGACCTCCAATGCCATTCTGAACCGACAACAGGAACCTACCCGCGAACACCTTCTGCGGGATGCGAAAACGCTGGCTTTCTTCATCCGTAAACTTTTTGAGGAAGATATTCCACAGGAACTGTATCGTTTGCTTCCCCGGACGGATGCAACTTATATCGTAGCTCCTCCAGCACACAAGCAGGTGCAGCGGATGCGCGTCTGTTTCCAGTATTCCGACGAGCAGTATCTGTATGTGACTCCTTTGGATGAAATAGCTGACGAACCGTTGCGTGTCCGTTACAATATTCCTCAGATCAATGAAGAATTTGCGGAAACCTGTCAGTTGCTCTGGCGCCATGCACAACTCAACTTGCTGGATGTCGCTGTTGACGAAGCAGGAATTCTGACCCCTTCGTTCATTGTCCTTGAACCGGATTATCTGCTTGATATCAGTTCATTGGCAGAATGTTACCGTGATTATGGACATCATCCGGCAAACTATTTCCTTTCCCGTCTTCAGCCGATAGAGAATGCACGCCCGTTGCTTTTAGGAAATATAGCCAACCTTTTCCTTGATGAGTGGATACATGCGGAAGGGGAGGTGGATTATCTGAGATGTATGCAGAAAGCTTTCCGGCGTTATCCGATTGAACTGGCTGCTTGTGCCGACCTGCGTGATCGGGAGAAGGAACGTCAGTTCTTTGATGACTGCAAACTCCATTTTGATCATATCCGTGAGACGGTGAATGATACTTTTCATGCCGCCGGCTACGAACTGGACAAGACGGATGCCGTGCTCGAACCTTCTTATATATGTGAAGCGCTCGGCCTGCAAGGGCGGCTCGACTATATGCAGCGCGATATGTCTTCTTTCATCGAAATGAAATCGGGAAAGGCTGACGAATATGCGATTCGCGGAAAAGTGGAACCGAAAGAGAATAATAAGGTGCAGATGCTGCTTTATCAGGCAGTTCTGCAATATTCGATGGGGATGGATCACCGGAAGGTAAAGGCTTATCTGCTCTATACACGCTATCCGTTGCTTTATCCTTCCCGCCCTTCATGGGCAATGGTCCGCCGTGTGATCGATCTGCGCAACCGGATTGTAGCGGATGAATATGGCATCCAGTTGCGGAACAGCCTGGAATATACGGCACAAAAACTGGAAGAAATAAAAGCCTCGGTACTAAACGAGCGGGGATTGTCGGGACGTTTTTGGGAGACGTATCTGCGCCCTTCTATCGATAATTTCCAGGAGAAGTTGAAATCTCTCTCCACTTTAGAGAAAAGCTACTTCTATGCACTCTATAATTTTATAACGAAGGAACTTTATACGTCCAAGTCCGGTGATGTGGATTATGAGGGACGTACAGGAGCCGCTTCTTTATGGCTTTCCACTTTGGCGGAGAAATGCGAATCGGGGGAGATCATCTATGATTTAAGAATTAAAGAGAATCACGCAGCCGACGAACATAAATCCCACCTGTTGCTGGTGCCGTCCGGAGAACTTCAGAGAACGGTGGCGGATGATGCGCAGCACACCCTCCCTAACTTCCGTCAGGGCGATGCCATCGTGCTTTACGAACGGAATGCGGATACGGATAACGTTACCAACAAGATGGTATTCAAAGGCAATATCGACTATCTGAACGAGAATGAAATCTGCATCCGTCTGCGTGCTACCCAGCAGAATTCCTCCGTACTTCCGTCTGATAGCCTCTATGCTATTGAGCACGATGCGATGGATACTACTTTCCGTAGCATGTACCAGGGACTTTATGCTTTTATGTCTGCTACAAAAGAGCGTCGTGATTTGCTGCTCTTTCAACGGGAGCCGCAATTTGATGTGGCATTGGATAAGCAGATAGCCGAAGCTGCCGATGACTTTACTCGTATTGCTTTGAAAGCGAAAGCAGCAAAGGACTATTTTCTGCTGGTAGGGCCTCCGGGAACCGGTAAAACGTCTTGTGCACTGAAGAAGATGGTCGAAACCTTTTATAAAGAGGAAGGAGCCCAGATTTTATTGCTCTCATACACTAACCGTGCCGTAGATGAAATCTGTAAAGCACTTTCTTCCATTCGTCCGGAAGTAGATTTCATTCGTGTGGGAAGCGAGCTTTCATGTGACGAGAACTATCGGGATCATTTGATAGAGAATGAACTTGCTACCTGTATGCGTCGTACAGAGGTTTGCGAACGTATTAACCGCTGTCGTATATTAGTCGGTACAGTAGCATCTATCTCCGGCAAACCGGAACTTTTCCGATTGAAGCATTTCGATGTGGCTATTGTAGATGAGGCTACTCAGATACTGGAACCTCAGTTGTTGGGTATACTTTGTGCCAAAGGGGAAAACGGGAAAGAGGGTGTTGGCAAATTTATCCTGATAGGCGATCATAAACAACTTCCGGCTGTCGTCTTGCAGAATTCGGAACAATCGGAAGTATATGATGAAGCCCTGTCTGCTGTCGGACTGAAGAACTTGAAAGATTCTCTGTTTGAAAGACTGTATCGCACAGCCCGTCAGCATACCGATGCCCATCGTACTTACGATATGCTCTGCCGTCAGGGACGTATGCACCCCGAAGTGGCTCTGTTCGCCAATCAAGCTTTCTATGAAGGTCGGCTGCTGCCTGTCGGACTGCCGCATCAACTGGAAGATTCCGGAAATATCAACCGGCTGTCTTTCTATCCTTCGCAGCCCGAACCGATGGGGTCTTCTGCTAAAACAAACCATTCGGAAGCAAAGATTGCTGCCCGTCTGGCCGCAACTGTCTATAAAGAACACTCGGAAGCATTTGATGCCTCCCGCACATTGGGGATCATTACTCCATATCGTAGTCAGATAGCTTTGGTCAAGAAGGAAATAGAAGCTCTCGGCATTCCCGAACTGAATCAGATATTAATTGACACTGTAGAACGTTTTCAGGGAAGTGAACGCGATGTGATTATTTATTCATTCTGTGTGAACTATCCGTATCAGTTGAAATTCCTTTCCAATCTGACAGAAGAAGACGGAATTCTGATTGACCGGAAACTGAACGTTGCCTTGACACGTGCAAGAAAACAGATGCTGCTGACAGGTGTGCCGACGCTGTTGGAGCGTAATCCACTCTATAAAAGTTTATTAAAATTAATAGAGAGCCTCCGGAATATTGCATAATTTTTGCAGACGTTAGTTTTTATTCTCTCTTTATGCAATTCATTAACACCTATTTGTTGAACAAACCCCTATCTTTGCAATACGTTTTTTTCATAGAGATTTAGATTTAAGGTTAGAAGAATTGTGGAAGTCGTG
>OGMW01002769.1_pt1 | contig 10608 bp, 6 predicted proteins | sample 1573281 | NCBI WGS metagenome assembly OGMW01 (sample SAMEA2581907, study PRJEB24529) | metagenome | biome: Human gut stool | place: China | collected 2011
TTATATTTATACTTGCACATGGAGCTTTCCTTACAATTGGATGTATAATAGCAACTCTTAATTATCTAAAGATGAAAAAGAGTAAGGAGGGATAGAAAGTGACTTTTGGAAGTATTTTTAGTATTATAGTAGGTTCTATATTTATAAACAACGTTATCTTTGCTAAGTTCTTGGGATGTTGTCCTTTCATGGGGGTATCTAAAAAAATAGATGCTTCATTGGGAATGGGAATGGCAGTAACTTTCGTAATAACTCTAGCTTCAGGGATAACATGGCTTGTATATCATTTTTTACTTGCTCCATTTGGATTAGACTATTTACAAACAATAGCTTTTATATTAATTATAGCAGCTCTAGTTCAATTTGTTGAAATGGCTATTGCTAAGACTTCACCAAGTCTTTACAAAGCTCTTGGAGTATTTCTTCCTCTTATCACAACTAACTGTGCGGTACTAGGGGTAGCAATTATAAATATCCAAGAAGGATTTAACTTTATTGAAACATTAGTAAATGGATTTTCTGTTGCAGTAGGATTCTCACTAGCATTAGTATTACTTGCTGGTATTAGAGAAAGAATAGAATACTCAGCTATTCCAGCACCATTTAAAGGAGTACCAATTGCATTTATATCGGCTGGACTTCTTGCTATGGCGTTTATGGGATTTAGTGGAATGCAAATATAAATATTTTGGAGGTTAATATGAACGCAGTAATAATGCCTGTACTGGTTTTAGGACTAACAGGTCTTGCTATGGGGTTGTTCTTGGCCTTTGCTTCGAAGAAGTTCGAAGTTGAAGTGGACCCAAAAATAGAACAAATAATGGGTATTCTTCCTGGTGCAAACTGTGGAGGATGTGGATTTCCTGGATGTGCTGGATATGCAGTTGTAAATGAAGGTGCAGGAATGTCACTATGTGCCCCTGGAGGAGCTAGTGTAGCTGAAGGAATTGGGCAGATCATGGGAGCTACAGTAGAAGTATCTGATGAAAAAATAGTTGCTAAAGTATTATGCCAAGGAGATAATACAAGAACTACTAAAATATATGAGTTTGATGGAGAACTTCAAACTTGTGCTGCAATGATGCTTTATGCAGGTGGAGATAAATCATGTGTTTACTCATGTTTAGGACATGGGGACTGTGAAAGAGTATGTCCAGTTAATGCAATTAAAGTAAATGATAAAGGTACGGATATAAAGGAGGTAGATGTTTTTGAATATATCTGTTGGAAGGATAATATGATGATGTTGAACGGCCGGAAGGTTGGAGAGACACTGGATCGGTTATCCCGTTATTACGGTCGTAACATTTGGTATAATGAAGAGATTGGAAATATTCCTATTTCCGGAAAGTTGGATTTGCGGGAAAATATGGAAGATGTAATCAATATCATTTGCCAGTCAATGTTCCTTCAGTATAAGACAGATGCAAATAATAATATAATAATATCAAAATAAAATGCCTATGTAAAAGCCCTAGAGTTAAAAAAAGAACCGAACGATACGGCCATATCACTCGGTTCTAAAGTTTCTTGTTTAATCTATTAATTTATGTATCAAAGAAAAAACGTTACAAATGTATGAAAAAGAATGAAGAATTCAGTCGAAAATCGACTCATTTTCTTAAAAGTGCATGTTTAGCCTTATGTCTGGTAAGTTATGGAGGATCTGCTATCTACGCAGCTTCTACTTATGCGGAACAAACCACGTTGACTGTCCGCATGAATAACCGGACTGTAAAAGATGTATTTTCTTACATCGAAAAGAACAGTGAATTTATTTTTGTGTACCACGGTTCAAATATCAATTTGAACAGGAAAGTAAATGTGGACGTCAACAATCAGACCGTTGAATCCATATTGAAAAAAATGTTCGAAGGAACGGACATTGAGTATATCATTAATGACCGCCAGATTATTGTTCGGAAGAACGAAACGAACAGAAAACAAGTTGCTGTTGCTGCTCCCCAGCAGGAAAAGAAAATCACCGTAACAGGTAATGTAAAAGATGCTACCGGCGAACCGTTGATTGGGGTAAATGTGATGGTAAAAGGAACTACCATGGGGAATATAACGGATGCCAATGGTAATTTCTCTCTATCGGATGTCGCTCCGAATGCAGTTATTAGTGTTTCTTATATTGGATATAAAACGGTAAATATCTCTGCAAAGGATAAAAATACGGCGAAAATCACGTTGGTAGAAGATAGTAAGATGATTGATGAGGTAGTAGTGGTGGGATATGGAGTTCAGAGGAAAAGAGACGTCTCTACTTCTATTTCTTCCGTGAAAGCTGAACAAATTGCGGACGTTTCTGCTTCAGACTTTCGTCAGGCGTTGGCGGGTAAGATGCCGGGGGTACAGGTTACACAGCCAAGTGGTGATCCGGAGGGAAGTGTAAGTATCCGTGTTCGTGGTATCAGTACGGTTAATGCCGGTAGTGATCCTCTTTATATTATTGATGGCGTGCCGGTAGAACGTGGATTTGCCAATCTGAATAATAATGATGTCGAATCTGTGGAAGTTTTGAAAGATGCTTCGTCGGCAGCTATTTATGGTAGTCGCGGTTCCAACGGTGTCATTATTATCACGACCAAGCAGGGACAATCGGAAAAGATGAAAGTGCAGTATGATGGATATTATGGCATCCAGAGTGTTTCGAAGAAACTTTCAATGATGAATGCATATCAGTTTGCCGAATTTGCAAAGGATGGTCATGACAACGCTTATCTGGATGCTAATCCCGGAGGGTCACCGGATGACCCGAACGGAATGCGCCCGAACTCATGGGAACGTATTCCTACCGAACTCTTTCCCTATCTGAATGGTGATAAGGGGTTGACGGATACGGATTGGCAAGATGCTATTTTTCGTACTGCTGCTACTACCAGCCACAATGTTTCTATTTCCGGCAGAGGAAAAACAGTCGGCTATTTCATTTCTGCCAACTATTATGATAAAGAGGGTATTATAATTAATTCCGACTTTAAGAAATATAGTATGCGTATGAATTTGGACGGGAAATATAAAAGACTGAAATTTGGTCTGAATTTCTCGCCTTCCTATTCTACTTCCAATCGGGTAGATGCTTCCGGATCTAATGGTATTGTGCAATCGGCATTGATGATGCCTCCGGTATGGCCGGTGTATAATGCGGATGGCAGCTATAATTATCAGGGAAACGGCTATTGGAGAATTGGAAATGACTATCAGCATAATGCCGTATTGAACCCGGTAGCCATGGCAAACTTACAATCGGATGTTGTAGACCGTATGGCGATTGTCGGAAAAGTTTTTGCTGAATTGGAGTTGTATAAGGGGCTTACTTATAACATTTCTTTTGGTGGCGATTATTATGGTTCGCATAATGACCAATATCGTTCTTCGGAACTTCCTTTATTGGGACAAAAGTATTATGATGTAAAGTCAAATCCGACAGCCTACAGTTCATCAGGTTTTTATTTCAACTGGTTGGTGGAGAATAAAATCAATTATAACACAACGATTAAAGATGCTCATTCCATCAATGTGGTCTTAGTACAGTCGGCTCAAAAAGAGACATATAAAGGAGATAATGTGACGGCGACCGATTTCCCGAACGACTATATACAAACAATTTCCGGAGGTACGGTGACGAAAGGTGCATCCGATAAAACCCAATGGACGATTGCTTCTTATCTGGCGCGTATGCAGTACAGCTATAAAGGTAAATATATGGCTTCGGCGGCTATTCGTGCAGACGGTTCTTCCCGTTTTGGCAAGAATAATCGGTGGGGATATTTTCCTTCAGCTTCTTTGGCGTGGAGAATAAGCGGAGAAGACTTCTTTATGAAGGCTAAGTGTCTGTCGTTTGTTGATGATTTGAAGTTAAGAGCGAGTTATGGAGTGACCGGTAACTTCCAGATTGGTAATTATGATCATTTGTCTCTGATGGCTTTGGATAATTATGTGCTTGGCACAGGTAACGGACAATTGGTGAATGGTTATAAGCCAAGTACCATAAAGAATGAAGATTTGAGTTGGGAAAAGAATGCGATGGTGAATGTGGGTGTTGATTTGCAGATGTTCAAAGGATTGCTGGGACTGACTGTGGATTATTATAATACCAATACCTCTAATATGTTGTTGAATGTACCAGTTCCCCACTTGACCGGATATAGCACTGCATTGATGAATATCGGTAAAGTGAATAATAGGGGATGGGAAGTTGCTTTGACCTCACAGAAGAATATAACTAAAGATTTCGGTTATTCGTTTAATGCTAATTATGCCACTAATACGAACGAAGTGAAGGCACTCGGTCCGGGTAATGCTCCTATCATATCTACCGGTAGCGTAGATCATGCGTATTACATAACGAAAGTTGGTGAACCTATCGGCTGTTATTATCTGTTGGTGCAGGATGGAATTTTCTCCAATGAAGAAGAATTAAAAAAGTATCCTCATTTCAGCAATACCCAGCCGGGAGATTTCCGCTTTGTGGATGTAGACGGGGATGGAGTGATGGATTTGGATAAAGATCGTACAATCGTGGGTAACTATATGCCCGATTTTACCTATGGGTTTGGTGGTAAAGTCTGGTTTAAGGGGTTTGACCTTGATTTTAATTTTCAAGGAGTATATGGTAATGAGATTCTGAATCTGAATCGTCGTTACATTGATAATCTGGAAGGTAATACCAATGGCACCACTATAGCCTTGAATCGTTGGAAAAGTCCGGAAGATCCGGGAAACGGTCAGGTGAACCGTGCCAATCGTAAGTCAAAGGGTTATAATGGTCGTACTTCAACTTGGCATCTTGAAGATGGTTCTTATCTGCGACTGCAGAATGTGACACTAGGATATACTTTGCCGAAGAACTTGACTCAACGCTTTTTCGTGGAAAAATTAAGAGTTTACGTTTCCGGACAAAACTTATGGACTTCGACTAATTATAGCGGATATAATCCGGAAGTAAATGCACGTCCGAGTAATTCTCTTTCACCGGGTGAGGATTATGGAACTTATCCATTGGCTAAAACATTCTTGTTCGGGCTGAACATAACACTTTAATCATCCTTTAAAATACACGTTATATGAAAAAATATAAACTAATACTATTCCTGTCAACTGCTTTGTTATCAGTTGCTTGTACAGATAGTTTCTTCGATTTAGAACCGAGTAGCAGTGTGCCTACCGACAAGGTATATAAGACAGCGGAAGATTTTAATGTAGCCGTGATAGGATGTTACTCCAAATTGCAGACACAAGTTTCCTATTTTACAGAGTGTTGCGAATATCGGAGTGATAATTTGACATTGAGTGCGCCCACTGCCGGAACACAAGACCGTTATGATATCGATCAGTTTGCAGATAAAGCCTCTAACGGAATTTTGGAAGATGCCTGGGCGAACTTTAATAATGGAGTCTATCGTTGCAATCTTGTATTAGATAGAATTGATGAGGCCAACTTCGACGCAACTCTGAAAAAACAATATAAAGGCGAAGCTCTTTTTATCCGTGCCCTTACTTATTTTAATATGTATCGTTTATGGGGAGGGATACCGATGACTAATAAAGTGGTGACGGTGGCTGAAGCTCTTAAAATCGGGCGCAGTTCCGATCAACAGGTTTATGATTTTCTTGTCGGTGATTTGAATCAGGTTATTAATGAAAATATGTTGCCGTCTTCTTATACAAGTGCCGATATGGGACGAGTGACTTCCGGTGCTGCAATGGCATTGCTCGGCAAGATTTACCTGACTTTCCATAAATGGACGGAGGCTCGCAATGTGCTATCTCAACTAGTGGGTCGGTATTCTTTAATGACTACTCCCGAACAGGTGTTTGACGTGAACAATAAAATGAACGATGAGATTATTTTTGCTGTTCGCTTTAATAAGGATGTTGAAGGAGAAGGACATGGATATTGGTTCTCTATTATTAATCTGACTGATGATACCAATCAGACAAAGTCTCTGAAAGAGTGCTACAAAGATGGGGATAAGCGCAAGAATCTGATTACCTATGTAAAGGTGGAAGATAAAGTATGCGTGATGAATAAATTTAAGGATGTCAAAAGTGCGACCTATAATACAGTCGGTAATGACCAGATTATTCTCCGTTATGCCGATGTGCTGTTAATGTACGCTGAAGCTTTGAATGAAATCAGTTATAGTAATTTGCAGAATTCAGAAGCTATGGTTGCTTTGAATGCTGTGCATACTCGTGCCGGATTGTCTCCGCTTCAGATAACAGAGCTTCCCGATCAGGATAGCTTCCGTAAAGCGATTATGTTGGAACGTCAACAGGAGTTTCCTTATGAAGGACAGCGTTGGTTCGATTTGGTACGTATGGGAGGTGCTAAGGAGGCTATGAAAGCAGAAGGACATATTATTCAGGACTATCAATTCCTGTATCCTATTCCAAAAACGGAGTTGGAAAGAATAAACAACACAGAACTGTTGTGGCAGAATACGGGATATTAATAGGATTAAACTAAAAGAAATCAAACGATGAAAAAAATACTATATAGCTTGTTGTTTATTTTCACGGTAATCTTTACTGCTTGTGAAGAAGATCTGCCAAAGGCAAGTTTCGATTTATATGAACTGAAGTCACTAACGGCAACAGCCGGAGATATGAATGTGACTCTTTCCTGGGAAGCATACGAGAATGCCCGTCCGAATGAATATTTGATTCTTTGGACTTCCGGATCATCAGATGCGGAAGGAGGCGAGATGACTGTGGATGCAAAAACAATGACTGCCACTATCAATAATCTGGTGAACGATGTTGCTTACACTTTTTCTGTGCAACCTCGTTATGCGGGAGGATTGGCCAGTAAAACTACTGCTGCCTGTACACCGAAGAATGCAAGATATCCGATTTCTGATCTGACGGCAGCAGCCGGCAATGAAAGAGTGCGTTTGAGATGGACGAAACCTGCGAGTGAACGTTTCACTCGCTATCAGGTTACCGTGAATCCCGGTAATCAGATTATCAATCTGGATGATACTTCATTGGAAGAATACATCGTTGATGGTTTGACTAACGATCAGGAATATACATTCAATGTAGTCTGTGTTTATCCTACAGGCAATTCTATTGCGGTGGAAACTTCTGCTACTCCCGGATTGATCTATCCTATTCTTGCTAGTACGGAACTGGTTGTGTGGGAGCCTTCTACCTTTGCTTATAACGATATGTATTTCATGGCTGGTGAAGTGAAATCGGTAAGTTGGGATTTTGGTGATGGTACGACATCGGGAGAAAACAATCCGGTGCATGCTTTTGCTACTACCGGTACTTATACAGTGGCCGTAACGGTGACTTATGTAAATAATACCACCGAGTCGGGCAGTCTGACTGTCACGGTCGGCAATTATAAATGGAATTCTGTCGATTTGAACTTCGGTGGACTTACCGGATATGTAAAGACCTCCAATCCGGTGTTCTCTCCGGATGGAAAAACAATGTATATCCCGACATCTACTCCTGCGGGTCATTTATTTGCTATTGACGTAGTGAGCGGTGAGTTCAAGTGGGTGTTTGCTATCAGTCAGATAACTTATGGCGGAGGTGCGTTAGTGGCTCCTGATGGTACAATCTATCAGTGTGTAAGAAATGCCACTATTAATAATGTATATGCTATTAATCCGAACGGAACTCAAAAGTGGGCAGTAAAATTGGATGCTGCGATAGGAGCTTTCCCTGCATTGTCGGCCGATGGTGTTCTTTACTGTCTCACCAATAAGAGTACGTTGTATGCGCTGGATGCATCCAGTGGTGCTATTAAATGGCAACAATCGCTTGACGGGGCAACCGGTAGTGCTGTGGCTATTGATAAAGCCGGAAATGTTTATGCAGGTACAAGTGCAGCCATTTATTCTTTTAAACCGAATAAAGAGCAGAATTGGAAATTGGAAGAAGTGAATGTGACAGAACAAGCTACGTTTGCTTTGAAGGATCAGGTACTTTATGCGACTTTGAAAAATGGAGGACTCGTTGCTGTTGATATGACAAACGGAACGAAGAAATGGACGTATCCGACTACAAAAGGAGATGCTTATTTCCCGATTGCTGATAAAAATGGCAATGTCTATTTTACTGAAAAAGGATCGCAGACTGTTCATGCAGTAAATGCCAGCGGATCTAAAATCTGGGAGAAAAATGTGGGTAACAATTTGAACTACAGTGGAGGTGCTTTGAGTACGGATGGTATTCTTTATATCGGTACCCAATCGAATAACAAAGTGCTGGGACTTGACATCACTAATGGAAACATTGTTTTTGAAGAGACTGTGGGACAACAAGTCATGGCAGCTGTTAGCATTGGCCCGGACAGACGGCTTTATTGCGGAACGATCGGATCTAATAATATCGGTTCGATAAAGGCTTTTGCTGTCAATAAGACATTAGCAACAGACTCCTGGAGTATTCGTGGTGGTGATATTCAAGGTACAAACCGTCAAAAGTAAGCGATAATGAGAGTTCCTGTTTTTATCTTATTTATGGCGATGACAATGGGTTTATATGCACAGAAATATAAAGTAGGTACGACTACAGCTTTGTGGAAAGTACCTGCTTCCACAGACTTTTCTCAAGCCCGGTCTGTGGGGGTAGAGTATGTGGAAGTAGCATTTAACCAGTGTTATAGAGGAGTTCCGGCAGATGAAGTTGTTCCTCGTATCCGGGATATGAAAGCAAAAATTGATAGTGCCGGTATCAAGGTCTGGTCTATACATCTTCCTTTCTCACGCACGTTGGACATATCGGTGCTGGATGAAAAGAAAAGGAAAGAAAATGTAGATTTTATGGCGGAGATGATTGGACAGTGTGCTCAATTTCAGCCGAAATGTTTGGTATTGCATCCTAGTTCCGAGCCTATTGCTGACAGTATTCGGGCACAAAGAATAACTAACGCTTCCAGGTCTATCGCTTATCTGAAAAAATATGCGGATCAAATAGGAGCACAGTTGTGCATCGAAAATCTGCCGAGAACTTGTCTGGGTAATACTCCTGAAGAGCTTTTGGAGATAATCAAAGATATTCCGGGTGTGAAGGTTTGTTTTGATACCAATCATTATACTAAAGGGACGACAGGGCATTTTGTAGAAACTGTTGGTGAGCGTATAGGTACTATACACGCTTCGGACTTTGACTTTGTCAACGAGTGTCATTGGCTTCCTACACAAGGTGACATTCAATGGGGAAAGTTAATGCATGCACTCGAAGGAATCGGCTATGAAGGGGTTTTCATGTATGAAGCTACCAAAGACCATGAAAACGACAATACGCGTCCGACACCGGAACGGGTGGTTGAGACTTTCAATAAAATAATTAATGACTATAAAAATCAGAAATAAGATGGATATAATAAGAAAAATACAATATTTACTGTTTTGTCTTTTGGCAATAGGTTTTGTTGCTTGTGATGATGATGACAACAACAGTACCGAAACTGGTCATGAAGGAATTCTTACGCAATTGGCAGAGGAAGTAGATGCCACTGCACAACAGTTGTGGAGTTCTTCTCCTTTGATTGTCAATACCGGACGTACCACTACTTTGACCAAGATCCAGGGATATGCGGATAAGTGTAAAGATGATTATTTCGTCAGTTATCTGAATGGCTTCGATCAGGCGAGTACGAGTATGGAAAAGTGTGATCCGATTATCTATTTTTATCGGAGTGCATTTGATCGTGTGATGGATGGAATTAAAAACTCAAAAGTAGAAAATGGTACGGCAGCGATCTGGTTACTCTATAATATGGGGTATGTGGTAAAAACTCCGTCAGGATGTTTTGCTATTGACATTTCTCATCGTTAGGCGAAAGAGCTGGCACCTTATATTGATTTTCTCTGTGTTACACACAAGCACTCCGATCATTATAATAATGATCTTATCCAGGCTATGTTTGATTTAGGTAAACCGGTGTTATCCAACTATTTGAAAGACACGACATATCCTTATACTGCAAAGGGGGATAAAGATTATGAAATTGGAAAATTCAAGATTAAAACCTGTATCACTGACCATAACAATGCCGGGTTATCTAATTTTGTGACTGTGTTTTCGATCGATTGTGGAGAAGATACTGGTAATTTCGTTTTTATGCATGTAGGAGACTCTAACTATAAACCAGAACAATATACGAATCTGGCTTCTCATGTGAATGTTTTGATACCGCGTTATGCTCCCAATGCTCTGACCGAAAATAATATTCTGGGTTTAGGTGCGGGACAGGTGGAGCCCGATTATGTCTTGTTATCACATATCTTGGAACTGGCTCATGCAGGTGTTGATGAATCAAGATGGTCATTGGATATGGCACTCGAACGGGCTTCGAAGATTAACTGTGAACAGACTTATGTACCAATGTGGGGAGAAAAACTAGTCTGGAAAAACAATAAACTGAATTAAAATTCTTAATGCTTGAACTTATGAAACGGATATGTAACTTCATACTTCTTCTGTGTTTGGTGCAACTGGCTGTTGCCCAAAATAGAATAGCTGAAATCAGAGAAAATCTGTTGGGAAATCATCCAGATAAAATATTGGTTGTATCCCACCGGGCTGACTGGCGTAATGCTCCGGAAAACTCATTGCAAGGTATACAGAATTGCA
>OGMW01002771.1_pt1 | contig 10596 bp, 9 predicted proteins | sample 1573281 | NCBI WGS metagenome assembly OGMW01 (sample SAMEA2581907, study PRJEB24529) | metagenome | biome: Human gut stool | place: China | collected 2011
TCTGGATGAAAAGAGCGGAGCTGAAAAGAAAACATCTACTCAGGTATTGGTACAGGCTGCCGACCTCCGTGATGCCGTTAAAAAGCTGGATGAAGGCATGAAGGGTACAATGGCCGATTACCAGATCGCTTTAGTGTCCGAAACACCTCTTATGGATGTATATCCGTACAGTGCAGAACCCAATGATAAACCGGAGGTTTAATATATATTAGTATCATGAATATTGCAGATAATCTTCAACAAGTGCTGAACAAACTACCTGAAGGGGTGCGATTGGTAGCTGTTTCCAAATTTCACCCCAATGAAGCGATAGAAGAAGCCTATCGCTCCGGGCAGCGAGTGTTCGGTGAAAGTAAGGTGCAAGAAATGACTGCCAAGTACGAAAGCCTTCCCAAAGACATTGAATGGCATTTTATCGGGCATCTGCAAACTAATAAAATAAAGTATATTGTACCCTACGTAGCCCTGATTCACGGCATTGATTCATACAAGCTTCTTGTTGAGGTCAATAAACAGGCCGAAAAGGCCGGAAAAGTGGTCAACTGCCTGCTGCAACTGCACATTGCAGAGGAAGAGACTAAATTTGGTTTCAGTTTCGACGAATGTCGGGATATGTTAGCGGAAGGTGAATGGAAAACTCTCAGTAACATACAATTATGCGGCTTGATGGGCATGGCGACAAATACAGACGACAATGAACAAATAAAGAAGGAATTTTGTTCATTAAGTAGCTTCTTCAAAGAAGTGAAAGACTCATGGTTTGCCGACACAGAGGCTTTTCGGGAGTTGTCCATGGGAATGTCCCACGATTATCACCAAGCTATTGCGGCTGGCAGTACTCTGATACGCGTAGGAAGCAAAATCTTTGGAGACAGAACGTATTAATCATTATTCATTAAACATTATTACCATGGCAACATTAAAAACTACTTTTGCCGGGTTAGAATTAAGAAACCCAATTATCGTCAGCAGTTCAGGCTTAACTGATAGTGCTGAAAAAAATCAGAAATTCTATGAAGCCGGTGTCGGTGCCATTGTTCTGAAATCTCTTTTCGAGGAGCAGATCATGATGGAAGCTGACTGGCTTGGAGATCCGAATATGTATCCGGAAGGCAGTGATTACCTGGTAGAATACGTCCGCCAGCATAAGCTGTCTGAATATCTGGAATTGATTAAAGAGACTAAGAAAGTATGCCCTATTCCTGTTATTGCCAGTATCAACTGCTATCAGGATGCTGAATGGGTAGGCTTTGCACAGCAAATGGAAGCTGCAGGCGCCGATGCTATAGAAATTAATATTTTGGCGTTACAAACAGACGTTCAGTACAATTACGGTTCATTTGAACAACGTCATATTGATATTCTCAGCCACATCAAAAAGACAGTTCGCATCCCGATCATTATGAAATTGGGCGACAACCTTACTAATCCGATAGCTTTGATAGACCAGCTATATGCCAATGGAGCTGCCGCTGTTGTATTGTTCAATCGTTTCTATCAGCCGGATATCGATATCGAGAAAATGAAGCAAATCTCAGGAAATGTATTCAGCACAGGAGCTGATCTGGTTAAGTCTTTACGCTGGATAGGTATTGCCTCAGCAGCAGTAAACAAGCTGGATTACGCAGCATCAGGCGGTATTCATTCTCCCGAAGGAATCGTAAAAGCAATTCTTGCAGGAGCTTCAGCCGTAGAAATCTGTAGTGCATTTTATCAAAACAGTTATGCGCTTGTAGCAGAATATACCCGTTTCCTGAATTTATGGATGGATCGTAAAGGAATGGAAACAATCTCTCAATTCAAAGGAATGTTGAATGTTAGCGATTTGAATGGTGTGAATACCTTTGAACGTACTCAGTTCATGAAATATTTCTCCAGCAGAAAATAACAGGAACCACACAACATATCATTATAAAGCAAGAGGCTGTCTCAAAATAGGATTCACTTTATTTTGAGACAGCCTCTTACATCTTTAATCTTCTTACGGAATACTCTTATTTAACGTGAGTTCGAGACAAACTATATTTTTAAACCAGTTTCTTGTCCAATGCTTCGAAACATGAATTCTTACTGATAAATTCCGGCACAATGTCCTTCATAGCCGACACAATCTTCATCTGGTCATAAGTGTAGCTAACGTCTATCAGTTTCTGAATACGCTCCTTCACTTCATCATAGTCATATTCACGCACGGTAGCTATCATGATTTTATCATGATAGGTCGGTTTGGTCAATTCTTTCACATTTAGTAATTCCTCATACAGCTTCTCACCATGACGCAATCCGGTAAATTCTATTTTCACATCCGTACGGCCTGACAGACTAATCATACGTTTGGCAAGATCTACAATCTTCACTGGCTTGCCCATATCAAAAATATAAATCTCACCTCCATTCCCCATACTACCGGCCTCGAGTACCAGACGGCAAGCCTCAGGAATCGTCATGAAATAGCGGATAATCTCAGGATGGGTAACTGTAACCGGTCCCCCACGTTGTATTTGATCGCGAAAACGGGGAATCACAGAACCATTGGAACCCAATACATTGCCAAAGCGCGTCGTAATGAATTGAGTTACATATCCACCATTTTGTTGTAACTTCCTTGCCAAAGATTGTACATAGATCTCACAAATACGTTTGGAACATCCCATCACATTCGTCGGGTTCACAGCCTTATCAGTAGAGATCATCACGAACTTCTCCGCCCCATACTTCACAGCCAGGTCAGCTATGGTACGGGTTCCATACACATTGATCTGGATGGACTCTGAAACATTATCCTCCATCATCGGTACATGCTTGTAAGCCGCCGCATGGAAAATATACTGAGGCCTATATTCCCTGAAAATATCTTCCATACGTGTAGGATTGGAAATATCTGCAATGATAGTCTCTGCATCAATATCACGCCAACAATCCTGCAATTCCAGACGAATATCATGCAACGGAGTTTCTGCCTGGTCTATCAGAATCAACTTATAAGGATTGAAAGAAGCTACCTGACGCATGATTTCGCTGCCAATAGAACCGGCAGCACCGGTTATCATCACCCGTTTTCCTTCCAGATGAGAAGCAACTTTATGAATATCAATCTCAATCGGATTACGCTGCAGGAGGTCTTCAATCTGTATTTCTTTCAGTTGGGTACGGTTCAAGGTCTGCCCGCTCCATTCGCTCAAGGGAGGCGCAGTCATCAATTTGATATTGTGGGCCAAAAGACGGTCAGCCATATCCGACCTTTTCAGCTCCTCCATTTTGGCAGGCGAAATAATAATAGCATGTACATCACGGTCGCTCAGCACATCAATCAACGTCTCGTCATTGGGGAATACCTTCACTCCCATCATCACTTTATTTATCAACTCCGGCTCGTCAGCAATGAAACCACGCAAGCGATAATGATTACGCAGGTTCACACGCAAAGCTTTAGCAATATTCACCCCCGCTTCCTTAGCGCCATAAATAAAAACGTTGGCGCTATGGCTTCCGTCAAAATTCAGAAGTTCATAAAACATCTTCACAACAATACGCGAACAGGACATCATGGCGAAACTGATAATATATGCCATGAAAAACACGCTCACAGGTGCCAGGCGGACATTCATGTAACTTGATAGAAGTACACTTGAAATCATCAGCAGTGAATAAGACACTGTCAATGACACAAAGATGCGCATAATATCTATAAACGAAGAAAAGCGCAACACATTGGAATATGTACGAAATACCCGAAAAAATACTAAATTGACAATGACCGTCCATACAATCGTTTTGTCAATGGTGGAAGACTCCAGAAAAATACTCTGAAAATCATACCGAAGTGCATAAGCCAATAGGCTGGATACAACGATTATCAGTACATCGATCAACAGAATAGTCCAAATCGGCAATACCTTTGCTGAGAGGTATCGATGAAAAAATTTATGTTTCATTTCATTTGACAGTTTTGCTTTAGGCGGGGCAAAGATACATCATTTTTTATCAAATAAGAGAAGAAAAAGATAAAAATATGTGATAAAATGAAATGAGGCTGTCTCAAAATAGTTTTTTTGAAGTGAACCCCAAAAGTTTTTTATCTAACTTTCAGAGGTGAGTTCAATTTTGAGACAGCCTCAGACTAATGATCTATAAAGCTCTGTTACATCAAATTACTAGCTAATTCACTTAGTTGACTACGTTCTCCTTTTAACAAATTCACATGAGCAAAAAGGTTCTGATCTTTCATACGATCAATCATGTAAACCAAGCCATTGGACTGGCTGTCCAGATACGGTTGGTCTATCTGCTGGATATCACCGGTGAACACCATTTTGGTTCCTTCGCCAGCACGGGTGATAATAGTTTTTATTTCATGTGGAGTCAAGTTTTGTGCTTCATCAATGATACAATAAGTTTCACTCAAACTACGTCCGCGAATGAAAGCTAACGCCTCGATTACCAGCTGCTCGCTTTTCTGCATATCTTCCAAACGTTTTACTTCAGTAGAATTAGAAGCAAACTGACGTTTAATGACATTCAGATTATCAAACAAGGGCTGCATGTAAGGTGCCACTTTCTCTTTTGCATCACCCGGTAGGAAACCAATATCTTTATTGGATAGAGCAACAATCGGACGTGCCAACAGAATCTGTTTATAATCATTCATCTGACTAAGGGCAGCTGCTAAAGCCAGCAAAGTCTTTCCCGTACCAGCCTTACCCGTCAGAGCAACCAACTTAATATTAGGATCAGTCAACACTTCGAAAGCAAAACTTTGTTCAGCATTTCTGGGTTCAATGCCATAGTTCTTTGTTTTATTTACCCGGCAAATGGTATGTGTAAAAGGATTGTAACGTGCAAGGACACTATTCCTGTCACTTTTCAGGATAAAACATTCATTCGGATGGATAATATCTTTGAAATCAAACTCACTGATATCCAGTCCTTCTCTGGAAGAATAAATACGGTCTATCAAAGCAGGATCAATTCCTTCGAACACCTCATTTGACTTTTCAAATATATCCACATTTATCACCTTGTCGTTGATGTAATCTTCGCAAAGCAGACCTATGGAACGTGCTTTCATCCGGAGGTTCACATCTTTAGTCACCAGGATAGTTTTCATATCCTTCTTCTGGCGTGTCAGCCAGTCCACTACAGCCAGAATCTTATGATCGGGAATACGCTCGGGGAATGAGTCGAACACATCCGGAGCATCCACCGAACCGGCTATCACAAATAAACTTCCCAGACCTTCGCCCAGGGAGGCACCTTTATTGAAAAGATTGTCATCGGTAACTAAATCGAGTTCACGGAGAAATTCACGGGCATTGAAGTTTATCTGTTCATTCCCTTTCTTGAATTTGTCCAATTCTTCAAGAACTACGATGGGAAGATAAATGTCGTTCTCTTGGAAATTCTTAAGACAGTTATAGTCGTGAAGGATCACATTCGTATCAATCACAAAATTTTTCTTTGTTCCCATACTCTTTTAGATTTAAAATGTTGATATATTTGCCTCCAAAGCGAAGATAAGCTACACTTCGACATAAAAAATGAACAAGTTCATTTTATTCTGCTCTCAGTTTGCATTATCTTTGCAGCTTCTAAGATAGGAATTAAAAAGAGAGAATAGCTTGCTTTCTCGTTAAATATTTTAAAAGATGGATTATCAGAACACTTTATTATACTTATATAACAGTGTCCCCATGTTTCAACAGGTGGGAAGTTCAGCATACAAGGAGGGTTTAGAGAATACACTAGCACTGGACGAACACTTCGGCCACCCGCACCAGCACTTCCACAGCATCCATGTAGGGGGAACTAATGGAAAAGGCTCATGTTCGCACACACTTGCCGCCATTTTGCAGGAAGCAGGATATCGGGTAGGGCTTTACACTTCTCCACACCTTGTGGACTTCCGCGAGCGTATTCGAGTGAATGGACAATCCATCCCGGAAGAGTATGTAGTCCGATTTGTAGAAAAAGAACAAAATTTCTTCGAACCTCTGCATCCTTCTTTCTTTGAATTGACTACTGCTATGGCATTCCGTTATTTCGCCGATGAACATGTAGATGTAGCAGTTATTGAAGTAGGACTGGGTGGAAGACTGGATTGTACCAATATTATACATCCTGATTTATGTATTATCACCAATATAAGTTTTGATCATACCCAGTTCCTCGGTAATACATTAGAGAAGATAGCAGGAGAAAAAGCCGGTATTATCAAAAGCAGAATACCCGTTGTAATCGGAGAAACCACTCCCGAAACAAAACCTGTATTTACAAAAAAGGCTCGCGAAGTGGATGCGCCCATTTTCTTTGCAGAAGAAAACAAAAAAGATGATTACCCCGGATTGGAATGTGAACTAAAAGGATTATACCAAGCTAAGAATACCCATACTTTACTCACAGCCATCGCACAGCTACAGCAAGCCGGATACAATCTGAGTGAGCAGGCTGTCCGTAGTGGTTTTGCACATGTTTGTGAACTAACCGGCCTGATGGGACGTTGGCAGAAATTGCAGGACAACCCTACTCTGATATGTGATACCGGACATAATGTAGGTGGTATCACATATATCACAGAGCAATTGAAACAGCAATCTTACCGAAAGTTACATATGATTATAGGTATGGTGAATGACAAAGACATACGTGGTGTATTGGCATTACTGCCCAAAGACGCTGAATATTATTTCACGAAAGCCAGCGTCAAACGTGCATTACCCGAAAATGAGCTTCACCAGCTTGCCTTTGAAGCCGGATTACAAGGAAGTTGTTACCCGGATGTCCCTTCCGCCGTGCAGGCGGCACAAGAAAAAAGCCTCCCGGAAGACTTTATCTTCGTAGGAGGCAGTAGCTTTATTGTTGCTGATCTGTTAGCGAACTGCGATACACTCGATCTCCACTAAAGCATCTTTCGGCAGAGCTTTCACTGCAACGGCCGAACGAGCAGGGAAATCACCATCGAAATAGGTGGCATATACTTTATTCATATCTGCAAATAATGACATATCTTGCAGGAAAACAGTAGTTTTGACAATATTTGCCATCGTCAAACCTGCTTCTCCAAGGATATGCTTAACATTCTCCAATGACTGGCGGGCTTGTGCTTCAGCCCCTTCTGCCATCTGTCCGGTAGCTGCATCAATAGGCAACTGACCAGATACAAATATCATTCCATTCGCTTCGATAGCCTGGCTGTAAGGACCGATAGCCCCCGGAGCTTTCTCACTGCAAATTACTTTTTTCATTCCAATAATATTTTAATATTCAACAATTTATGATTTATACAAGAAAAAAACAAATATTCTATGCAGTATTCTCCAACTTCATGCATTTACCTAATAGGATTATACACAAAAGAAAAATTCACTTATACCTGTTTTAAAAACCTAGACTTAGCTAATTCTTTTTTGACACGGGAGTTTCCCGATAAAGGCTCGGCTTGTGAAAGCCGAGCCTTTTTTAAATATATCAACTGCATCACAGATAGCACTTTATATTACAACTACTTACAATGTTTTTCAATCAAAGCATCAACGTTCGGATCACCCAGTTCTTTTGCTTTCGCAAAACTAGCACAAGCCTCCTTGTTCTGCTTCAACTGCAATTGTGCAACTCCCATCAAACGATAAGCTTCAGCATATTTGGGATCAATTGCCAAGGCTTCTTTCAGAACTTTAATAGCTTCTTCATTTCTACCCACGCGAATATTCACCGCAGCAAGTTCCGAACGATAAGTCAACTCTTTCGGATTAAGTTCAATTGCTTTTGCCATATCATCCAACGCACGTTGGAATTGTTTTGCCTGGAAAGCGGCTTGTTCACGGTAATAGTAGAATACATCATTCACATTACCACGCACAGCTTTATAATATTCATCATAATCAAGCATTGCATTACGCCCCTGTCCGGCATTCATGCGCGCTTGGGCACGTTCCAGCAGATAAGGGGCAACATCTTCAGTATACGGTTGCAGGCAATATGCTATACAGCTATCCATCAAAGCCAGCACTTCTTCCGGAGCTGCTTCCATCAATTCTTTTGTCTTAGCAGCACTAAAGAATGTAGCAGGAGAAACAATATTGGTTTTATTTACTTTCTCATAGCTGGCAAGAGCTGCTGCATAGTCTTTTTTAGCAAACTGAATATCGCCTTCCAACTGAACATAAACCGGAAGTTCCTCAATTGCTATTGCTTTACGAACTTCATCCAATGCTTTGTCATATGTCCAATCTTTATAGGTGGTTTCCGGCTTAGTCAACTGATAATTATAAATTAATTTGGCACGATTGAAGTATGCATCATCTTTCTTCTGTGCTACTTCAAGTGCTTTATCTATATCAGCAGCAGCCTTATCCATCGAACTTATTTCTTTCGACAAATACATTTGACTGTTGGCACGACGAAAATAACCATCGGAACTGTTAGGATACTGAGCAATAAAATCATTCAGCAATTCGGCATATTTCTCCGGAGTTTGCTGTGAAGAAGCCATATAAAGATATACCAGCGCTTGTTCTTCTGTATCGGGCAACGCTTTCTTAATGCCAATACTTGATAAAGCATGATCATTAAAGGAAAGAGGATTAATCTTCTGAGCCATAGCATAGTCAGCACCTACCGCATAGCAAATGGTAGCTGTATCTTTTCCTGAAGATTTCTGTGCAAGACCGAAAACTTGTCCGTCAGCAGTCATTACCGGACAACTTACCATCTTGTCTTTCAGATGCATATCAAGCGTATAATAATGATATTGTCCATCTACCTTAGATTCTTCTTTTACCTGTCCGGTAGTATAAGAACGGTCTTTCTGTGTAGAATAAGGCAACAAATAGACACTTGTACCTACAGTCGGAGCCGTAGGAGATACCAGTAATGCAGGTACTTTTTTTCCTGAAATCGCTACACGGAACTTCACAACATCGTACATGTCGTTTGCTCCCATGATAACTTCCACAGGCATTTGTTCACCCTCTGAATTAATGACTACGGCACGTTGCGCACCTTTAAACAGACTATAATCAGACAGAGCCATTCCATCCTCGGTAACAAAAAATCCGTTTCCCGTATTGAGTATCTTATCACTCTCATCGTACGTAACTACCGAAAAAACAGCACGCTTGGCTTTTTCCACCCATTTGGGTGCCTGAGCTACACTCCACTGTGCCAGCAAACAGAGGGCGAGCGTCAACAACAAGTTCTTTTTCATATCTTAGTTGGTTCTTTGTTTCACAGCTTCATAAATCAAAATACCTGCCGCAACAGAAACATTGAGCGACTCGATAGTACCCAGCATCGGGATTTTCACCCATTCATCACAAAGAGCCAGGTTCTCATAGGAAACACCTTTATCCTCAGCTCCCATTATGATACACATCGGTCCTGTATAATCAGCTTTGGTATAATCATAGTCCCCCTTTTCCGTAGCTGCCACAATGCGGAAACCACTATCCTTGAGATATTGCAATGTAGTCTTCAGATTCTGCTCACGACAAACCGGCAGCACATGCAATGCTCCGGCAGATGTTTTCATTGCATCTGCATTCACCGTTACACTTCCTTTAGCAGGAATAATAACAGCATCTACCGCTGCACACTCACAGGTACGGGCTATAGCACCAAAGTTACGAACATCGGTCACACCATCCAACATGACGAACAACGGATTCTTGCCCTCTTCGAAAAGAAAGGGCACCAAATCTTCTGTCTTCTGATACGTAACGGATGAAATAAAAGCAATCACCCCTTGATGGTTCTTACGGGTAATGCGGTTAATGCGTTCCACCGGAACACGTTGCACCGGAATCAAAGTTCCTTTTAGTGCAGCAAAAAGTTCTTTGGATAAATCGCTCTGAATGTCTTTCTTCACCAGAATCTTATCGAATTCCTTTCCTGCCTGTATTGCTTCTATCACAGCGCGAACGCCGAAAATCATTTCACTCTTATCAACCATCTTTGAGAATTTAAAATTAGAAATTAAAAATTAAAGGCTATCTTTTGATACCAAGAAGCGCCTTTGCATTATTCAAAGCAGCTTTTGTCAAAGTAGCCCCACTGAGCATATGGGCTATTTCCTCTACCCTCTCCTCATCTGCCAAACGGCGTATGTGGCTATTGGTTTCGGTTTCATTATCTTGCTTATATACTTTATAATGTGCACATCCGCGCGCAGCAATTTGCGGCAGATGGGTAATACTGATTACCTGGCGATCCTGTTCGCCCATTTCCTGCATCATGTCCGCCATACGGTCGGCAATCTCACCGGATACTCCTGTATCTATTTCATCGAATACAATAGTGGGCAATTTCACCGCACCCGCTATCATGGCCTTGATGGACAACATGACACGTGCAATTTCACCACCGGAAGCTACCGATGAAATGCTTTGCAATGCGCCGTTCTTATTGGCAGAAAAGAGAAAGTTTACAGTATCTTCACCGTGTACGCCAGGCTCTTTTCTCATTCCCATTTCCACCTGAAAACGCACATTAGGCATACCCAGCGGAATCAAACGTGAAGCCATCTGCTTCTCAACTTCACGGGCAGCACTGGTACGGGCTTTGGTAAGAACAGCAGCCTGCTTTTTCACCTTATTATATAAG
>OGMW01002773.1_pt1 | contig 10591 bp, 10 predicted proteins | sample 1573281 | NCBI WGS metagenome assembly OGMW01 (sample SAMEA2581907, study PRJEB24529) | metagenome | biome: Human gut stool | place: China | collected 2011
GTTTGCCAGCTTCCTTGCGGCGGTCCGGAGTGAATCCGAGAACGGCAGGAGTACCTGAAGTGATTGTTACCACACGAGAATCTTCTTTCATCTTTTTCAGCAGATATTGAGCGGTTACTTCGCTGTAATCTTCTTCCTCATAACTGACTTTTGCTTCTCCGGTTTCCGGATTGAATGGAGTGCGCCAGTGATAAGTCTCTTTATCCTGTTCGGCACGTTCATAACCTTTACCTTTCAAAGTGTTGATGTGTACTACTATCGGATGCTGAATATCTTTCACTTTGGAGAATGCTTCAATCAACGCCTGTACATCGTTACCGTCATTTACATATATATAATCCAGCCCCATCGCCTTGAAGAAATTACATTCGCACTGACCGTTGCTGTCACGCAATTCTTTTAGATTTCTGTATAAACCTCCATGATTTTCAGCGATAGACATTTGGTTATCATTGACGATAATAATCATGTTGGTGCCAAGCTCTGCTGCATAATCCAATCCTTCAAAAGCTTCCCCTCCGCTTAAGGAGCCGTCGCCTATGACAGCTATGATATTTTCATTGCCGCCTGTGAGGTCGCGTCCTTTAGCCAATCCGCTGGCCAGACTGACAGAAGTGGAAGTATGACCGATAACAAAAAAATCATGTTCGCTTTCTTGTGGTTCGGTATAACCGGACACGAGATTGTATTCTTCCGGATGAAGAAAAGCGTTTTTACGGCCAGTCAGCATCTTGTGTACATAACTTTGGTGCGATACATCGAATACGATTTTATCTTTTGGAGAATTGAATACATAGTGCAAGGCAATAGTTGCTTCCACCATTCCGAAGTTGGGTCCGAAATGCCCGCCATGTTCGCTTAACTTTTGTAGGAGTGACACACGGATTTCATCACTTAGCTCGTTTAGCTCTTTTACCGGCAGCTTCTTTACATCTGCCGGAGAATAAATATTTTCTAAGTACATATCAAACAGTTTTTCTAAATAATGTTTTTACTTATTTCTTTATGACACTGCAAAGATACTGCAGGATTTGAAATTTGTTTGTATATGAATTACGGATTAATTTACCCATATTACAGTTCCCCTTCAATAAGGGTACTAATCTTTAAGCTAAAGCCTGACTTCTGTATTCATTGGGCGTGCAACCGACATGCTTTTTGAATAGTCTGCAATAAAATAATCAGTAATTGGGGTTGTCATACCCGTAATTTGTCTACAGGGATTTTTCTTCTTTTTTCAGAACTTTGTACCATACAAATAAATAGTTTTCAAGTAAATAAATAAAAGTATGGATATGAATAGAAAAATTCGACTATCAGTAATCAGAGTGAAGCGGTTTTCGATATACTCTTTTACTATTTTGCTGGCTTCCGTTTGGATAGCATGTAGCGAGCATCCTGATAATACAGAGTATCCGGAGACAAGAAGAACAGAGATAAATAACGGAGATGAAGAACCTAATACAGAAAGTATGAAAATAAAAATAACAGTAGGGCAGCGTGTTATAACTGCAACCATGGCTAACAATGCGGCAGCACAGGATTTTGTTTCCCGTTTGCCGTTGGAAGTGACACTCAACGATTATAATAATACCGAGAAAATATTTTATCCATCACCTAAACTGTCAATAGAGGGAGTGAAACGGGGATGTGCGCCTGCTCCCGGTGATATTACGATTTATGCGCCTTGGGGAAATGTGGCCATTTTTTATAAAAAATGGTCGCAAAGCAGTGACTTGATTCTGATTGGTAGCATTGATGGCGATGGTATCAAGGCTTTGAGTGTGTCGGGAGATCTGACAGTGAAGTTTGAAAGGGAATAGAGAAAAGCTATGCTATTTTTATTGCAAAGAAAATATTCGCAAATATGTGAGTATGTATTGAGGCGAAAATATTATCTTTACAGTAACAGAAATACAAGGTGATATTGTAACTACCATTGTAATATAATTGAATTGTCTAACCATTATAAATAATAAGTTATGATTAAAATAGATGGCATAGACCCTAAAATGATAGCTAATAACTTAACCCCTTTTGAGCCAACGCATCCAGGAGAAATACTAAAGGATGAAATAGAATTTAGAGGAATCTCTCAAAAGAAACTGGCTAAAGAAATGGGAGTATCTTATACAGTATTAAATGAGATATTGAATGCAAAGCGTCCGTTAAGTACAGAGTATGCTATGCTCATAGAGGCCGTATTAGATTTAGATGCTGAACCATTGCTTCGGATGCAGACATGCTATAATTTGCAGATGGCAAAGCGGGATAATAAGTTTATGGAAAAGCTTAACAAAGTACGAAAAATAGCAGCGATATTGTGATAGGTTTTTAGGAAAATAATTGGGAATTATATACTAAAACTTGGTCAAACGCATAGCAGGAAATTATTAATGGAATAAATAGAGTCTGATGGTGCATCAGTTTTTTTTGAGGCGCCATCAGAATTTTAAGCATTGACTTTTCTTATTGAGAAAAACGAGAAATCTTACTTAGTATTCTCTTTCGTAATTTTCCTCCATCTCTGAAATGCTCTCATCAAGCTTTCCTCTTCTACCAACTCCACCATATTATAATGTATAACGAATAACTCCATCGATCTTTTATACATAATCCCATTCTTGAATTTATTTTCCAGCAAAAACGAATAGAGCGCCACTCTCATTTCCACTTCGATCTCCTTTTCTATAATATAGATGCTGTCCTGCCCAAAGTAGTTATATACTTCCGGGTTCTTTCCGTTTCTGGGTTGGGGGAGAACGAAGCAGATATTTCCACTTTCCCTCCAAGAGACACCTTGCGGATGAGGGGTTGATAACTGTTGTAAGAAGTGGTAGATGATTGTGAAGTGGGTGAGATGAATCGGGATAGGGAGTTTTGAAGATGAATTACTTTGAGATTGAATTTCTAAACTTTGTCCGTACTGAACATACATGTACCTAGCCAAATAAGGCTTAATGGCAAACGTAACTGTAACCATGGAAATGTCTTTTTTTAATGTTTAAATTTATGATATACAGAATGCTGCCTTTAACAGCATTTCCCGTCTCGCTTGTTGAATAAAATCCCATGGTTTGCGGGGACGGAAATACGATTTTGTAAGAAGTTGAAATTCAATTGGTTACATCCGTTGGTTTTGGTTTAAAACCAACGGGCCGTTCCTTTAAAAGGAACGACCCGTTCGACACCGAGGAACACCCTCTTCCTTTTAAAGGAACGGGTGGCTCCTTAAAATCCACGTGGCAAAGCTATGCTTAATATTCGAAAATTTCAAAGTGATATATTTAGCTCATGATATGGATATGTAATCAAAAATAACTTTTTGCTTACATTCTAGTTTTGCGCGTATAGATATAAATAGCGTGTAATAAATATTGGGTGATATTAACGGAAAATATTTAACTATATTTATTAATGAAGTTGTTTAAATAGCCTGATAAGTCTATGGTGATGCTTGTTTTATTGTGCGAGTTTGTTGTTTTATGCTTTATCAGTATCTGACAAATATTTCTTTCTGAATTGCCTGAATGTCTCATGGGCAATTCCATATTCTTGATAGATATGTTTGATATTTACCCCTGCTTTTAATTTTTCTGAAATCTCCAGTTTGTGGGCTTTTAGATATTCCATTTTCGGACTGCTGCCTTTTTTACGCCCCATGTGCTTGCCTTGAGCTTTACGAAGTGCCATTGCCTCACGGGTACGTTGCGAGTTTAGCTTATGCTCAATCTCGGCGGCAAGTCCAAAAGCAAAGCTCAATACCTTACTGTTAATGCTGTCATCAAAAACATAGCCATCTTTCGTGCTATGTACTGTGACGCTTGAATCAATACACAATTTCATAATTTCCATAATCTCGTGTAGTGAGCGCGAGAGGCGGGATAGTTCTGTAACAATCAGTATATCTCCTTTTTTAAGTTTACGCACAGTAGAACCTAACAAGCGATTTTTTCGCTCTGTTTTGCCGCTGACAATTTCTGTCACCCAACGATCAATAATCAGATTCTTGGACTTTGCATAATGTTTGATTTCTCTTTCCTGATTTTCGAGGTGCTGACGACCTGTACTAACCCTCAAATAAGCAATAATCATAATTTTACTGGTTTTAATTGATAAATAGTTGATTAATTAAAACCGAAAAGTGAATTAAAAAGCTCATCTGTTTGCAGTTAAATGTTTAAGAATTTACTTAATGTAAAGAAGAGAGGAAAGAGAAGATAAAACTGGGATTTTGAGGGAATTACGCTTGTTGCTAATTAAGGGATGCCTTAATATGTGTTTTTACACCTGTTAATAAATTTCCCCCTCAAAATTAACAAAAACGTTTTATTCTCTTGATTTGCAAATATAATGGATTACTTTGACTTATTAACGAAACAGGGGGGATTTTTTCGTTTTTGATGCCAAAAATATCACATATTAAGGCATCCCTTAATTAGCGAATTATTTTTTGATAAATAGCACACAATCAACAAACTAACATTTATATATAATGATAAAAAGGACAGTTTTACTAGGCAGACAAATCCAATTAGGATTTACATTCCTTCTTTCGCTCTTTTGTATGGCATTATCAGTACCAATATCTGCTCAAATAAGTAGTAATCAACTTTTTCCATCTTCTAAATGGTACATCGGTGCTGATGCCGGAATCTCTTTCGGACGTGGCACATTTTGTTCTTTTGGTACAGATAAAACTCGTGTAGGGTATGGTTTCGGCTTGTTAAGCGGCTACCGCATCAATAGCTTTTTATCTACAGAAGCCGATTTGCATTACTCTCATCTGGGGCTTGGTGCTTACGATTGCTGTAAAGACCTCTACTTTGCCGATGGCAACCGTTACTATGCTCCCCTTACCGGAGTGAAAAATTACCGCTATGGCGACATTTTCTCAACAGTCAATCTCTACGAACTTGATTTGCGCCTGAATATCGACTTTGTGAAGATGTTCCATTCCGAAAGCCGATGGTCGTTCTTGCTATCGCCTGCCGTATATGGTGTTGCCTCGAAAGCTACCGTCAAGGCTACCGAAGGTGAGAATGAAGTGTTGAAAGGCGACGCACAAACACACTTCGGTGTAGGTGGTGATTTTGGGGTAGGTTATCAAGTTATCCCACGGGTAAACTTGCGTCTTTATACCGGAATGACTTACCTAACGGGTAAAGGCATTGACGCAATGCTGCAAGTAGATCACAAGATTAATTACACTTGGGACACAGGCGTGAAAGTAACTTTCGCTTTGGGCAGAAGCGGTAAGAACAAGAAGCAAAAATCTGTAGCAGTTATAACTGTAGCTCTCCAGCCTACGGAAGTAGCCCAACCCGAACAACCTGCCGTTTATGATGAAGCTCCACAACCGAAAACAGAAGCAAAGATTGAAGTACCACAGCCCAAACAGGTAGCCAGTCAGCCGACGGAAAAGGTGGTTTACGAAACCGCCATCTATTTCTCTCGTAATCAATGCGAATACATCGAAGAAAGTGAATACAAAACAACCGTAGAACTGCTCAAAGCCCTTGCCGAACACCCCGAAACACAAATCACTCTTGTAGGTTGGGCGGACAAAACGGGAATAGAAGCACGGAATGAAACCATTTCTGCTCGTCGTGCCGAAACCGTGAAACGCTACCTTATTAATAAAGGTATAGCGGCAGAACGTATCTCTACCGAGAGTAAAGGAGTGGACACACAAGCTGCCGATGATAATAAGGCACGCCGTGCAGAAATCAGATTATTAATCATCGAAAATTAAAGAATTATGAAACAGATAACAAGTAAGACAGCACTTTGGTTGACATGTATAGCTATCCTAGCTCTGGTATCTTGCAGTAAAGATAGTCATGGAGAAAGACAGGGATTAGCCGTTTCATTCGTAATGCCCAATGATGATGCCATCGACGATATACAATTGTGGATATTCAACTCCAACGATGTACTGGAAAATGAATACAGTTTCGAGTCAGCTGCTGCAATGGCAAGAAATCTATTGCCATTGGTGGTAGGAAAACATACGGTAGTGACAGGAACCAACTTCACCGCCCCGTTTAGTTATTCAACTACAATCGGTACTACCAAAATGGATGAGCTTTTGGTATTACTCACCGATGCAAAGGCTTCACCCTCCCATGCGCATTGTGGCATTCAAGCGGTTAATATAAAAGAAAATGGCATTACACAGGCAGTGGTCAAGATGAACCGTGCGCTTGCCGAACTGCAATTTTCTATCCGCAACGTACCTACCGAAGTAGTATCAGTTGAAGCCGAAGTGTTGAACTGCGCCAAGGGCTTCTATCCGGCAACGGGCAGACTGACCGAAGAAACGGCACAAGTGGATATGGGGAAACAAGTACCTGTGAATGGCGATGTGAATTTCCCCTTGCTGCGTGTGATGCCCGTTGTAGAACCTACCTCTATGCGTGCTGTGGAAGAAACAAAAACGCACATACGCTTCATTTTTACTTTTAATGATGGCAAATCAACAGAAGTAGAAGTCATAGCTCCTATTATGCAGAACGGTGGATCGTATGCCCCCGAAGTGGAATATGATACCTTGAAAGATAAAGTCATCGTAGATATTACAAGTATTCCCGATTGGGTAGACGATTCTATGGGTAGCGGAGAAGCTGTGGAATAACAAAACGACATTATAAAATCTTTTAAAAAACAAAAAGTATGAAGAAGAACATTTTTATTTGTACCGCACTGGCTACAATGGCATTGTCAGCTTGTAGCAACAACGACAACGATCCCGTAGTGGATACGTTGAAAGATACCCCGATTGTAATCAATGCCGGAGTAAATGATCTGACGACCCGTGCCGGATATGCCGATGACAATTTGCCTACGGTGATAGGTTTATACATCACTAATCCCAGCAATCCTGCTTACACGTATAAGAACTACAAAATGACTTATGCCAATAATCAGTGGACTACAACCGATGGAACTATGATGTGGCAAAATGCAACGCAGACTGTAAGTGTTGTAGCCTACACTCCGTACAACGGTACAAAGAACGACGAACTTACAGACAAAGCAGAACTGTCCGTCAGCGTACAAGCTAACCAAAGCACCACAGACGGCTTAGCGGTAGCCACATCCGATTTTCTTTATTATAAAAAGGATGCAGTAACTCCATCAACCGATGGTATCTCTTTGCCAATGGAACACATCTTCTCTAAATTACTGATTTCGTTTACTCATGGTTCAGAGTTAAACGGAAAAACTGTTGTTATCAAAAATGTGACCGTAAGCGGTACGCAGACTACACACAAATTCAACTTATCCACAGGTGCATTGGTGACTGGCGGATTGAGTGGCGATGCCGTAGATATTGTGATGTATCTGCAAGACGGAACAGCCCCAATAGTAAAAACAGGCGAAGCTATCCTCGTGCCGCAAACTGTCGCTATTACAGTGACAATTGCGGCAACGGTAGACACCGAAGAGAAGACATTCAGCTACACAGCCGATTTGCAAGAATTTGCAACTAAAACCCAATATACACTGGCTTTGGCAGTAGGACGTGATGGCGTACAGGCTGGAACATTCGACATCAACCCGTGGGGAAAACCTGTAGAGGGTGGAAATCTGGAAACAACAGAAAATAAATAACCATAGAAATATAATAAATTACAAGTATGAAAAAGAATTTATATAAAAGCGTATCACTGGCAGTATTGACATTGTTCGCTGCTGCCTGTCAAAATAATGACGACTTTGGTTCTGCTTATGACAATGATCCCAATGCAGTTATTGTCAATGCCAGTATCGGTGCAAGAACTCAAACACGTGTATCTACTGAATCTGAATCAGTTGATAAATGGGACAACGGAGATGCTTTCAGTGTAAAAGGTGGAGCTACAAAGAAAACTGCTACTTACACTTATGACGGTAATATATGGACAATAGGAAGTGATTATCTGACCTGGAATAGTATAGGAACAAACGATTTTATCGCATGGCATCCGTCAACGGCAACTTATACTGCTTTCAATCTACCGGTTGACCAAAAGACCGGAATAAGTAGTGCTGACTGGATGACTGCTTCTGCTACTGGCATAAGTAAACCGGAAAACAAACAACTCGATTTGCAATTTAGCCACAAGCTAACCAAAGTGATTGTCAATGTAACAGAATATGGTTCTGAATTTGGTAGCGATGCTCCTAAAATTGAAAATGTGTATTTCATGATGCCAAGTAATCTGACTTCTACGGGTGCTACATTACCAACGGGATATAAATTTATTATTCCATTTGAAAGTGCACAGAATGGCAAACTATCCTATACAGGTATTATTTTACCGGGTACTTATACCAGTGGAGCAACTTTTATTAATATGGAAGTTACTCCTGCCGGAAGTTCTACAGGTCAAAATTTGAAAGTAGTAGTTCCCGAGACTTTGGTTACAACGGGACTTGAAGCCGGAAAGGCTTATACTTTCAACTTGAAAATAGGTAAAGTTGGTGCAAGTGTCAGAAGTGTATCGGTGGTAGAACGGGATAACGAAGACATAGGAAGCGACGAAGCTATCGAAAAAGAAGAAGGATATAAAATTGGTGACCTTTATCCGGATGATACAAATCCTGTAGGTGTAGTCTTTGCGGTAAATGGCAAATCGGGTAAAGTAGTTGGTTTTGAAGAAACGACCAATCTTGCTTGGGGGCCAACAGGAGAAATTGGTACCAGTGATGATGGTGCTGAAAATATGGCTAAGATACAAACCATTGAAGAATGGGAAACTAAATATCCGGCATTTGAGTGGTGTGCAAGCCGTTCTGCTGTCGATGGCAAGAATTGGTATCTCCCATCACAGAAGGAAGTGGAAGCTATTATTCCAAACATCACAGCCATAAATGAGGTTATTAAAGCTCTTGGAAAGAATGCAATAGCAGGCTATTGGTGGACATCAACAGAATCTGCCACCGATGCTACAAACAAAGCTTTCGTTGCAGGACCGACTGGTGCAAAAGGTCAGGATCAAGCAAAAACGACTGCTTCTACAGCTCTTAGAGTTCGTGCTATCTTGGCATTCTAATTGAAATTCAATCCCTCTTTGTCGGACAAGAGGTGAAACCTGTCCGGCAACCCAAGGCAGAACGACCTTGCAACGCAGGCAAGGTCGTTCTGCTACATGGAATTATATTCCGCAGACATTCCAAACTCAAACAGCGATGGCAAAAACTAAAATCCACCATTTAGATCTCAATCAGTTAGGCAATGCAGAATACCTCTGCTTTGCACAGCAAGTAGCCAGCTTAATCTCCTCTGCCAAAGCCCTGCATGTAGCTGAAAGTGTGGTAACCAGTTACAAAGCCAATATCGCCAAGATGTCATGCGCAGCAAGCCCTCTGTCCGAGAATGGCTGCATTGCCATCCGTACCAAAATGGACGACCAATATGAAGACATCACTGCTACGGTAGATGCGTTCAGCATTCTTCAACCATCGCAAGAGATAACCGATTTTATTTCCCGATTGAATAAGTTGGTGGATAGAACAAGAAAAGCATATCGGCGACACATAACCCGAAAATATGTAGAGTAGCAAACATTCGTAAAACTTAATCAGCCCAAACATGAGCCATGAAAAACAACAGATAGAAGTAAAACAGATGATTGAAACACTCGTCTGTGAAGATTTGAATGATGAGAAGTTCTGCCAATATCACCGTGCTGTGTTAGAACTTGTCTCTACTGCTGCTAAAGAGGGGATGTCATTTCTGCCACTGGATCTTTATTGTAAGTACAAAGGTTTTGTGGAGCTATCCTGTAAAATGTTTCAAAAGATGCAATCAGATAACCAAGCAGAATTGTTTTTTGCTAATTGGAAAGATATCATTGCTATCGTGCTCAAACAGAAACACAATACCGAATATTATGCCGATTGGTTGTTTCAGCTTATCAGAAAACAACGATTCTCGAAGAGAGCGAAACTTTGAAAAGTATCATTGACGACATACATAGTATTACCAGAGGGTAAAGACGGGATACAAGCGTGTATCTCAATATTGCATTTCCACCTTTTAGATTCATATGTACTCACCTACATTCTTCCCTGTATTTCACAATCTGTAATTGGGGTTATCATACCCGTAATCTATCTACAATACTTTCCTCTTATTCTTCCGACCTTTGCCATGTCAAATAAAACTTAATGTAGCAGAGGAAATTAATAAAATAAAGAATATGGATAGGAAACATTTTTTGAAAAGTGCATTGCTGACAACCGGAGGTTTACTAGTGGGTGGTGCAGCTATCTATCGGTACTTGAATAGTAAAGAAACGACAGACAACCCACTGCCTTTGGTAATAGATAAAATACATCATGGAAATATGAAAAAAGTACTCGTCATAATGAGCGCAGGGACAAAGAGTGGTAATACGGATCGGCTCACTGATGCCTATATCAAAGGATTGGTGGAGCGGGGACATTCTGTAACAAAGGTCTATTTGGGTAGTATGCGGATAGAGGGGTGTAGAGGATGCGGTGTGTGTCAGCGTTTTGCACACCAATGCGCTATTAAAGACGGTATGCAGGATATATATCCTTTGTTTGCAGAATGTGATACGGTGGTGATGGCTTCCCC
>OGMW01002775.1_pt1 | contig 10584 bp, 10 predicted proteins | sample 1573281 | NCBI WGS metagenome assembly OGMW01 (sample SAMEA2581907, study PRJEB24529) | metagenome | biome: Human gut stool | place: China | collected 2011
TTAAATATTCTGTCAATACCTCAACTGTACCTTCGATCCCCAAAACGCCGCTGTCCAGACACAGTTCGTAATCCTGTGCCAGTCCCCACTCCTGCTTTGTATAATATTTATGGAAAGAAGCTCGTCTGCTGTCTGTATCCTCCAGAAATTTCTTTGCCTTTGTCTCGGAAAGTCCTTCCCGCTCCATGATTCTCTGCACACGGATCTTGGGATCTGCATGGATAAAGACACGGACTGCTTCCGGATCTTCTCTGAAAATATGGCCTGCGCATCTTCCTATTATAATGCAGGACTCTTTCGACGCCAGCTCCCGGATTCTTTGAAACGGAATCCGTCCGACCTCCTGTTCAAACTGGCTCATAGCAATGGCATATAATAAACTGTTTACCGGCTCTTCCTCATAAAATGCCTGCACCTCTTCATAATCATCCGTACCTTCTGCAATCTTTTGAAGTTCTGCCTTTCCATAAAGAGGAAGAGAAAGTCTCTCTGCCAGTAATTCCCCGACTTTTCTTCCGCTGCTTCCGGACTGTCTTCCAATTGTAATGATCATACGCTTCATTTGTTCTTCCTCCCTTATAAACATCCTGCAAAAACAGATGCGAAAATTACGGTCAAAAGTCCGGCTACCGCAATCGCCAGACTGCTCATGGCGCCTTCTACCGGTCCCATCTCCATTGCTTTTGCTGTTCCGATCGCATGGGATGCTGTTCCCAGGGCCAGCCCCTTCGCTACTGGTTCTTTGATCCGAAATACCCGGTACACCACGTCTGCGATCATATTTCCCAGTACTCCGGTAATGATGATCACTGCAACGGTAATCGTAACAATTCCCCCTAGTTCTTCCGACACTCCCATTCCGATTGCTGTTGTAATTGATTTCGGAAGCAGTGTCACATACATATCATGAGAAAGTCCGAATAAATAAGACAGGCCAAGAACACTGAGTATACTTGTCAAAACTCCGGATAAGATTCCCGCCGCTACTGCTTTTAAATTCTTTTTCAGCAGATTTAACTGCTGATATAACGGAACTGCCAGACAAACGGTTGCCGGCGTGAGCAGGTAACTCAAATACTGTGCACCCTGATTGTAATCATCATAGGAAATATCCCCTACTGTCAGAATCGCCATAACACACAAAATGGCGATCAAAAGCGGATTAAAAATTGCCATCTTGAACTTTCGTTTTAAAAGCAGCCCTGCCTCGTAACCGATCAGACTGACTGCTGCACCGAAAAATACGGAATGTACTAAAAACTCTTTCATCTTACTGTCTCCTGTTCTGCTTTCTCTTTCTTCTTTTTACTATTGTGTATGACAGTCTGTGTCACTTTTGCAGTCACTGCCATTACCAGAACCGTAGTCACGACCGTGATCACACTGATCGGGATCCACACGGGCTTCAGCACTCCCCATGCATTCAAAAGACCGACTCCTGCAGGAATAAACATGACCGGCATGATCTCAATCATAAACTTGCCTGCGTCCTCGACGGCATCAAGTTTTAATGCCCCCGTCATCAGAAGCGCCAGCATCAGCACAAGACCGTAGATACTTGCCGGAACCGGGAGAGGAATCAGATAATTCATAATCTCTCCGATAAAAGAGATGGCAAGAATAATGCCAAATTGTTTAATAAATTTCATTTGTTACAACTCCTGTGATTGATTTTCTGTTGTTTGACCAGAGCGATTTTCCAAAAGGTCGGCTAAGGTAATGCCAAAAAAGAAATCATGCACCATAGAATCGAATTTTTGCCACATTGGTAATGTGAGACAGCACGAAGCACGGTCACAGGATTCAGCATCCGGTGCAAGACAGGCTACGGAAGATAAATTACCTTCGGTAAGCATGAGAATCTCGCCAACGGTATAGTCTTTCGGTGCACGTGTCAGCTGATATCCGCCGCCTTTTCCACGCATACCCCGTAATAGTTTCTGTTTTACAAGTGTTTTCAGGATGATCTCCAGATATTTTTCTGAGAGTTCCTGCCTTGAGGCAATTTCCTTCAGCGGAATGTAACGCTCAGGATCCTGCATAGCAAGATCTAACATAACGCGAAGGGCATACCTGCCTTTTGTAGAAATCATATTTTTTTCCTCCAATCATCAATAACCTATTATAGCGGAGGGTAATAGGGGATTCAAGACAAGAATCAAAAAAAGTTGACAATGAAAGGAAAAAGAAAGTATGATAACACCAAATGCCACACAGGAAGGAGCAGGGAGGATGACACTGGCACAATTAAAATATGTAGTTACAGTTGCAAAGGCAGGTACGATGACAGAAGCTGCAAAAGAACTGTTTATTTCACAGCCGAGTCTGACAAAATCAATCAAAGAGCTGGAAAAAGAAATGCATGTGCGGATCTTTGAGCGGACCAACAAAGGAATTGTTGTATCAAAAGACGGTGAAGAATTTCTTGCATATGCAAGACAGGTGTTGGAACAGGCAGAACTTCTGGAAGAAAAATACATGAATAAAAGTGCCAGAAAACAGGAATTCTGTGTATCGACGCAACATTATTCTTTCGCAGTAAACGCTTTTGTTGACTTGATTAAAGAATATGGAAATGAAAAATATGATTTTTCTCTACGCGAAACACAGACATATGAAATCATTGAAGATGTGGCAAGTCTGAAAAGTGAAATCGGAATCTTATATAAGAACTGCTTTAATGAAGCGGTGATCGACAAGCTTCTGAAGTCGAATGATCTCCGCTTTGAGAGACTGTTTGTCGCACGACCGCATATTTTTGTAAGTTCCGGAAGTCCGCTTGCAGGCAGGAAAAGCGTGACAATGGAAGAACTGAAACCATATCCGTACCTGTCGTTTGAACAGGGAGAGCATAATGCATTTTATTTTTCGGAGGAAATATTCAGCATGGTAGAGCGTCCGAAAAATATTCGTGTAAGAGACCGGGCAACATTATTTAATCTGCTGATCGGTCTGAATGGATATACGGTGTGCAGTGGTGTGATTGATGAAGATCTGAATAGTTCAGACATTGTTGCAGTTCCGCTGGATGAAGAAGGTGAGATGGAGATTGGAATTCTGTTGCATAAGAAATTTCATCCGAGTAAACTTGGAGATGCGTATCTTAAGGCACTGCGGAAATATGCTACAAATCCGCTGTCACCATAGTTTATTAGCGTTTAATTATAAATAATGCATATAAGAAATAGTTGCTTGATATAGCTTAAAGTTATGACAAACAACTATTTTTGTGTATTTTACGAATAACAGGAATGCCGATATAATAGCCATTGTACACAAGATACCAAAGCAAATAAAAATAGATTACAGAGGAGGAATTACAATGGCAAAACAGAACACACCATTTCGATATGATTATGTAGGAAGCTTTTTGCGTCCGGAAGCGCTGAAAGTGGCAAGAAGCAAATATGAGGCAGGAACCATTACAAAAGAAGAACTGACAAGTGTAGAAGATCAGGAAATCCGCGCACTGGTTGAAAAACAGAAGGCAGCAGGATACAAAGTGCTCACAGACGGAGAGTTCAGAAGAGCAACCTGGCATCTGGATTTCATGTGGGGATTTGACGGAGTCGGACACAGCAAAACAGAGACAGGACTTCCGTTCCACGGGGAAGCAGCTATGATCGATGACACTTACCTGACAGGAAAAGTAGCTGTAACAGGAGAGCATCCGTTTGTAGAGCATTTCCGTTTTGTGAAAGCACTGGAAGATGAAAACACAGTTGCAAAACAGACAATTCCTGCTCCGGCACAGTTTTTAGAACAGATGATCATGCCATTTGCAATGCCGAATACGAGCAAATATTATGAAGATACAGAAGAATTGGTGCAGGATATTGCAGAAGGATACCGTAAAGTGATCAAAGATCTGTATGCAGCAGGATGCAGAAATTTACAGTTAGATGACTGCTCCTGGGGCATGCTGGTAGATCCAAATGCAAAAGCATTTTTCGGAACAGATGAAGAAGGATTGGAAGCGATCAAAGAGCAGCTTGTTCGTATTAATAATCTTGCAATTGAAGGAAAACCAGGGGATATGATCATCAATACACATGTATGCCGCGGTAATTTTCATTCTACTTATGCAAGCAGCGGAGCATATGACAGCGTTGCAAAAGTATTATTTGCAAGAGAAAATGTAGACACATATTATCTGGAATTTGACGATGAGCGCTCCGGTGGATTTGAGCCGTTGGCAGCCGTATCGGGCGAGAAGAAAGTTGTACTCGGACTTGTGACAACAAAATCTGCGCAACTGGAAGACAAAGACAAGATCATTGCAAGAATTCATGAAGCTGCAAAATATATACCACTTTCCCGTCTGTGTTTAAGTCCGCAGTGTGGATTCGCTTCCTGCGAGATTGGAAACAAACTTACTGAAGAAGAACAATGGGCAAAACTTGCACTCGTTAAAGAAGTAGCAGAAGAAGTGTGGGGATAAAACTCTCTCTTGACAGATTCTTACGCAGTGCTATAATAAAGGCAGTCAATTGAATAACTATCTTCAGGGCAGGGTGTAATTCCCTACCGGTGGTATAGCCCACGAGCCGAAAGGCATGATTTGGTGAAATTCCAAAGCCGACAGTATAGTCTGGATGAAAGAAGATGAAAGTAAGTTTATGCTTTTTTTGCGTGCTCTGGAATGATTTTATATTGTTTCAGAGCATTTTCTTTAATCGCATAAATCCTCTTTTGCATGTCTTGGATAGATTTTATTCAAGGCATGTATTTTTTTGGAGGTGTAAAAATGAGCGATACAGAATACATGAAATTAGCAATAAAACTGGCAAAAAAAGGTGCTGGCTATGTCAATCCTAATCCTATGGTTGGGGCAGTAATTGTAAAAGATAATCGAATTATAGGACAGGGATACCATGAAATCTTTGGTGGATTGCATGCAGAGAGAAATGCATTAAAAAATTGTAGGGAGTCACCTGTAGGAGCAACACTTTATGTAACACTTGAACCATGCTGTCACTATGGTAAGACACCACCTTGCACAGAAGCAATTATTAAAAGTGGCATTACAAGAGTAGTCGTCGGAACTTTAGACTGTAATCCTATTGTGTCTGGAAAAGGTGTAAAGGTACTTGAGGAAAACAACATTCAAGTTGTGATAGGAATTTTAGAAATGGAGTGTCAACAGTTAATCAAAGTTTTTAGAAAATATGTTACAAGGCATATTCCTTATGTTTTTATGAAATATGCAATGACAATGGACGGGAAAATAGCAACTTATACAAATCAATCAAAATGGATAAGTGGCGAAAAAGCGAGAAAACAAGTACATCAATTCAGGCATAAGGTTACTGCGATCATGGTAGGAGTGAATACCGTTATTCAAGATGACCCTTTACTGACATGCCGATTAGAAAACGGGGAAAATCCTATTCGTATCGTATGTGATACAGATTTAAGAACACCCATTACATCAAAAATTATCAAAACAGCGAATGACATTAAAACATATATCGCTACTTCTTCTATTGATGAAAGTAAGATTGCTCTTTACAGAAAATGTGGTTGTGAAATTATTTATACGAAGAAAAAAGGTAATCATATTGACTTAATGAATTTAATGCAATGTTTAGGAAATATGCAGATAGACAGTCTACTTTTAGAGGGTGGAAGTGCAATGAATTGGAGTGCTCTTGAGCAACAGATTGTTGATGAGGTGCAAATTTATATAGCACCTAAAATATTTGGTGGGAGTGCAAAAAGCCCTGTAAGTGGTCAAGGTGTTGCTTTTCCTAATGACGCCATTATGCTTAAACCATATGCTTTTTCTCAAGTGGGAAATGATTATTTCATAGAAAGCGAAGTGATTTATCCATGTTTACAGGAATAATAGAAGAAATCGGTAAAGTAGAAAGAATACAGAAAGATACTTGTAACTGTAAACTATCCATTAAAGCTTCAAAAATATTAGAGGATATACATTTAGGCGACAGCATAGCAGTCAATGGTATCTGCCTTACAGTTACTTGTTTCACTCGACAATCTTTTACAGTTGATGTGATGAATGAAACATGGAACAGAACGGCTCTTAGCCTGTTAAGACATGGAAGCCTTGTGAATTTAGAAAGAGCTATGCCTATGAATGGCAGGTTGGGCGGTCACATTGTTACGGGGCATATTGATGGGACAGGCAGAATATCGTCTGTGCGTAGAGACAAAAATGCGGTGTGGTATCAAATCAATACGCAAAGAGAAATCTTAAATCTAATTGTTGAAAAAGGTTCGATTGCTATTGACGGTATTAGTCTTACTGTCGCAAAAGTATCGAAAGCAGATTTTTCGGTATCCGTTATCCCTCATACTTTGGAGCAAACAATTCTCAAGAATAAACAAGTCGGGGATATGGTAAACCTTGAAAATGATATATTAGGGAAATATGTGCAGAAACTCATAGACAACAGCAATGAAACAGAGTTGTCGAAAGAGTTGTTATGCCGATACGGATTTTAGCAGAAAGGATAAAGGAATTATGAAATATCAAAAAATAAAAGAGGCATTGCAGGCGTTACAAGAGGGAAAACTTGTTTTGGTTATGGACGATAAAGAGAGAGAAAATGAGGGGGATTTAATTTGTTCGGCACAATTTGCGACAACAGAAAATGTTAATTTTATGGCGACTTATGCAAAAGGCTTAATCTGTATGCCTATGAGTGAAAGTCTGGCTAACAGGCTCATGCTTTCCCCTATGGTTGAAGATAATACAGATAACCATGAAACTGCCTTTACAGTTTCTATTGATTATAAGGATACTACAACAGGTATTTCTGCCGAAGAAAGAGGATTAACGGCTCGTATGTGTGTGACTGAGAATGTAAATCCCTTTGACTTTCGTAGACCGGGGCACATGTTTCCTCTGATTGCAAAGAACGGAGGTGCTTTGGAAAGAAATGGACATACAGAAGCAACGGTTGACCTATTGAGGTTGGCTGGCTTAAAAGAATGTGGCTTATGTTGCGAAATTATGAATGAAAACGGGAAAATGATGAGAACACCTGATTTAATTCAGTTTTCTCAAACACACCATATACCTACCCTCACAATTAAAGAATTACAGGAATACAGAAAAGTATATGATTTGCTTGTAGAATGTGTTTCGGTTGTAGAAATGCCTACAAAATATGGGAATTTCAAAGCACATTGTTATATCAATAAATTGAATGGAGAACATCATGTTGCATTGGTTATGGGAGATTTGAATAATGGAAACGATGTGCTATGTCGTGTCCACTCAGAGTGCTTAACAGGAGATGCCTTTGGCTCTTTACGCTGTGATTGTGGACAGCAGTTAGATAAAGCAATGAAAATGATTGCAGAAAATGGTTCTGGTGTATTGCTTTATATGCGACAAGAGGGACGAGGTATCGGGCTTGTCAATAAACTAAAAGCCTATCATTTACAGGATAACGGTATGGATACACTTGACGCCAACCTTGCATTAGGATTTCAAGGCGATTTAAGAGAATATTATATCGGTGCACAGATTTTAAGAGATTTGGGAATAAAATCATTGCATTTACTTACAAATAATCCTGATAAAGTTTATCAGTTAGAAGATTATGGAATGAAAATTTCAAGCAGAGTACCGATTGAAATAGAAGCAAATCCTTATGATAGTTTTTATCTAAAGACAAAGAAAGACCGAATGGGACACATTTTGAATATGGAGGAAAAATAAATGAACACTTTTGAAGGAAATTTAGTAGCAGAAAATATAAAAATCGGTATTGTTGTAGCAAGATTTAATGAGTTTATAACTTCTAAGCTATTAGCAGGTGCATTAGATAATTTGAAAAGAGAAAATGTTGGTGAAAAGGACATAGAGGTAGCTTGGGTTCCGGGAGCATTTGAAATACCTTTGATAGCGTCTAAAATGGCAAAAAGTAAAAAATATGATGCGATTATTTGTTTGGGAGCAGTTATTCGAGGTAGTACAAGCCATTATGATTATGTGTGTAGTGAGGTATCAAAAGGAATTGCTCAAATCAGTTTAAATACCGAAACACCAGTTATGTTTGGTGTTCTTACGACAGATACGATTGAACAGGCGATAGAACGAGCTGGTAGCAAAGCAGGAAATAAAGGCTCTGAATGTGCACAGGGAGCTATTGAAATGGTAAATCTAATTCGTGCATTAGAGGTATAATATGATTGGGGATTAAAAGGTAAAGCGAAAAAGCATAATAGGCGGAGTGATCCAGACACGGCGGTGGGAAAATCTCTTAGATTTTTCCACCGTTTTTAGTGGCTGGTTCACTCCGGCAGTTGAGCGAGCTTGCGAGCGAACAGTAAGCCCCCGTTATCTAACAAGGGGGGCACAAAAAACAAGAAACAATATACACTACTAAGCGGAAAACGCTGTATTTACAAGGTAAAATCGCTTTTAATAGGGTGTTAACTAAAAAGCACTCATTTAATACATAAAAATTGAATAAGACATAGGAAAGACAGTTGATTTCAAACGAGAAATTGATTGTCTTTTCTTTTGCGGAAATTTAAGTATAGGCAATTATCAAATATGGTAGTTGCCTTTTTTGATTGGAGGAATTGAAGAATGAATGATAAAAACTTTATAGAAGAATTAAGACAAAAGCGTGAAGAATATGGAGTAACACAAAGAAAACTTGCTGTTGCCTGTGGTATCAGTCGTACATATTTTAACCAGATAGAGAATGGGACTGTTGTTCCCTCTGCTGAACTAAAACAAACGATAGAAAAACAGATTGAGCGTTTCAATCCGCAAGAACCACTATTTCTGTTGATTGATTACTTCCGTGTCCGCTTTCCTACGACAGACGCATTAAAGATTATTCGTGAAGTATTACAACTAAAAGCCGATTATATGCTTTATGAAGATTTTGGAAAATACGGATATGAAAGCAAATATGTTTTAGGCGACATCAACATCATGTGTTCCATGCAAGAGCATTTAGGTGTTTTATTAGAACTAAAAGGCAGAGGGTGTCGGCAAATGGAAAGTTATCTATTGGCACAGGAACGCTCATGGTATGACTTTATGCTGGATTGTTTAACGGCAGGTGGTAAGATGAAACGACTTGACTTGGCAATCAATGATAAAGCAGGAATATTAGATATTCCAAAGTTAAAGGAAAAATACAAGGCTGGCGAATGTATCTCCTACTTTCGTATGCAGAAAGATTACAGCGGTACGGAAAAATGTGGTAGCGATTTACCAAAGAATACAGGAGAAACCTTATATCTCGGTTCAACCAGTAGTGAGTTATATATGTGTGCCTATCAGAAAAATTACGAGCAGTATGTCAAAAATGGCATAGAAGTTGAAGATACAGAAATCAAGAACCGTTTTGAAATACGCATGAAGAATGAACGAGCCTATTATGCGGTTGTAGATTTACTGACCTATCGGGACGCTGAACGCACCGCTTTTTCTATCATCAATCATTATGTCCGCTTTGTTGATAGAGAAGATGATAAACCGAAAAGTCAATGGAAAACAAATGATGATTGGGCATGGTTTATAGGGGAAAATAGAGAGCCGATACGATTAACGACTAAACCAGAACCTTATACTTTACAAAAGGCATTACATTGGTTACAAAGACAGGTTGCACCAACCATAAAAATGGTACAAGCATTAGACAGAGAAAATCATACAACGATACTGAAAGATATGATTGAGCAGGCAGAACTCAAAGATAAGCATAAACACTTATTACAATTAGAAAAATCAACCATAGAAGAACGCATAGATACCGCTGTCCCACAAGAGAATGACGGTATTTTTTAATTTCTTCAAAATATCTGCAACAAAACATCAACTTGTGTACAGATATGGTACGAGAAAAGGAAATCTAACTTTTTTTGAAAATAGGTCATCAAATCAAGGTTTCCATTCCCTATATGGAGTGAAAGAAGAAAAGTTTTGAAAAAATGTCGGAAATTCAAGATGAGTGGACAGTGTTATGTGAAAGAAGACAAAGTATCTTCAATTTGTATTCAAACAGGTATTAGCAGTTGAGTGTTGATGTGAAAAGAAGAAAATATTTTCATTCTCAACTTAACATTTGGTAGTTGTCGTTCCCTATATGGAGCAAACAAAATCTTTCATTTCATAGTTGGCAGTAACGGTATTGCATAGGTAGTTAGGGTGTGAAAAGAAATCTTTTCATCATCAACTTAGCAGAATGACAATTTCTTTCCCTATATGGTACAAGAAAAGAAAAAAGTTTTGAATATTGGTTACGCTTTTACTCTTTTCCAACGCGATATATAGGAAAGATGATTTTCTTCTTTCAATCGCTCTTTGACAACTGAATAAAGCAATTCAATACCTTTGACAGACAGCGAGCCGTTGAAACAGATACGCCATGACCTTTCTCCTGCAAAAGTGAGCGACAACCTATCTGTGTTCTTGTAAAAGATTTGTCCTCTTTTATCGCCATGACCTGTGCTGTCAGATAATGATACTCCCGTACAGCCACAGCTTGAGCGTTCAGAGCGTCGCACGCAATGGGTACGGCTACATAAGAACTATGCAGAGGTGGAAGTCCTGTGGGCTATGACAAAAGCCGTTGAATTGCTTAGAAA
>OGMW01002782.1_pt1 | contig 10537 bp, 5 predicted proteins | sample 1573281 | NCBI WGS metagenome assembly OGMW01 (sample SAMEA2581907, study PRJEB24529) | metagenome | biome: Human gut stool | place: China | collected 2011
TCCGGCAGACGTTCTCAAAACAGGGGAAGAAGTTCAAGTGAAAGTAATCGGAATCAAAGATGGTAAGATCAGTCTCAGCATGAAAGCGCTGGAAGAAGTTGAAGAAGAGCCAGTTGAAAAGGTCGAGATTCCAAAAGCGGAAGAGATTGGAACAAGCCTTGGAGATCTCTTCAAGAATATCCAGTTATAATCTCATCTCCACGCTCTTTAATGAAATTCAGTTTCCTATTACAATCGAATAGACTGACTCATTATATAAGGTACAAAAAAGGTTTCGCTCACAGCCGTGAATGAAACCTTTTTTATTATATTTCTCTATGTGTTTATTCCATCTCATCGAGATTTTTAAGCCATCCGGCTACGCACGCATCACTTGGCATTCTCCAGTCACCTCTCGGTGATAATGCAACCGTACCAACTTTCGGTCCGTCTGGCAGGCAAGAACGCTTGAACTGCTGTGCAAAGAATCTCCAGCAGAAGGTACGAAGCCATTTATAAATCGTCTCATTATCATACTCTCCTGCAAAGGCTTCTTTGGCGATCCTGTAGATTTTTGACGGTTCGTATCCGAACCGGAGCATATAATAAAGATAGAAATCATGCAGTTCGTATGGACCTACCAGGTCTTCTGTTTTCTGTGAAATCTCGCCGTCTTTTGGTGGCAGAAGTTCCGGGCTTACCGGTGTGTCTAATACATCATACAGAATCTCTTTAAGTTCCTGATCCTCACAGGTATCTGCATAATAATGAACCAGATGACGAACTAACGTCTTTGGAACGGAAGCGTTGACACCATACATGGACATATGATCGCCATTATATGTTGCCCATCCAAGAGCAAGCTCCGACATATCTCCAGTTCCTATTACCATGCCTCCTGCCGCATTGGCAATATCCATCAACACCTGTGTACGCTCACGTGCCTGTGAATTCTCATAAGTAACACTGTGATCCTTCGGATCATGTCCGATATCTTTAAAATGCTGTTCTACCGAAGCTGCGATCGGTACTTCCTTAAGTGTCGCTCCAAGCTTCTTCGACATCTTACATGCATTCTGATAAGTCCTGTCTGTTGTACCAAAGCATGGCATTGTAACCGCTGTAATTCCACTTCTGTCCATGCCAAGTGCATCAAATGCCTTCGCTGTCACAAGAAGTGCCAGTGTCGAATCCAATCCTCCGGAAATACCTACTACTGCACTCTTTGCATGTGTATGTGCCAGGCGTTTCTTAAGTCCCATCGCCTGAATGGTAAGGATTTCTTCACATCTTCTGGCTCTCTCGCCCTCTTCTCCCGGCACAAACGGTCTGGAATAAAATGTTCTCGTAAGCTTTGTCTCCTGTATCTTCATATCAAACGGAACACGCATAAGCTTTCTGTCTTCCACAAGCTGGAATGTCGTATTCTTCCGTCTCTCACTGAGCAGACGTTTTATATCTATCTCTGTATAAATAACATTATTTACAAAACGTTGTCCCATTGCAAGAGTTGTTCCGTTCTCAGCGATAATATTATGTCCGCCAAACACAACATCTGTCGTAGATTCACCTTCTCCGGCATTGGCATAAATATAACCGCACAAAAGTCTTGCAGACTGCCCCTCGATCAGATTCTTTCTGTATGTTGCCTTTCCGATCGTCTCATCACTTGCTGAGCAATTCACGATCAGGACTGCACCTTCTCTTGCTGCCTGGATTCTTGGCGGAACCGTACTCCATACATCCTCACAGATCTCTGCAGCAATCACAAGCGACTGCATCTCTTCTGCCACAAAAAGGATCTGTGGTCCAAACGGAATCATCTTACCGTCAAAAGAAATCATTCTTGCTTCCTTCGGACCCGCGCAGAACTGGCGCATCTCATAAAATTCACCGTAATTCGGCAGAAATGTCTTCGTCGTAAATCCAAGAATATGTCCATGGTTCACTGCCGCCGCAACATTATACAACTCACCGTCTACAGCTAACGGCATTCCGATAAAGAATATACCATCCTTATTACCGGTATGTGTCGCAATCTTCTGCAATCCTTTCTTTGCATTTTCCAGCAACAGATCCTGTGTAAATAAATCTCCACACGTATATCCGGTAATACATAATTCCGGAAATACAACTACTTTTGCTTCCTCTTCTGCTGTCTCATCGATCAGCCGACAGATCTGCTCTGTATTATACTCTACATCTGCAACCCGGATATCCGGTGTCGCTGCTGCAACTTTCACGAATCCATGTTTCATTTTCTTTCGCCTGCCTTTACTTACTTCTCTTTAAAATATTTTTCAGTTCCTCTACACTGTAATGATAAGCGGTATTACAGAAATGACATTTGACTTCAATTGGTTTGCCATCATTGATCATTTCCTGAATATCTTTTTTACCTACACTTGCCACAGCCTGCTCCACACGCTCCTTGGAACAGTTGCAATAAAATCGTGTCGGCATTGTATCCGTAATTTCCAGACCGACATTGCCAAGCAGTTCTTCTAACAGCTGTTCCGGAGTATAGCCTTTGTCCAGAAGTTCTGTCACGGAAGTCACATGTTTTAAGTTCTCTTCAATCTGGCTTATTGTTGCATCCTCTGCAAATGGCATCATCTGGATAATAAATCCACCTGCAGTCTTAACTGTATTGTCCTTTTCCATCAATACTCCCAGACCTACTGAAGACGGTACCTGTTCCGAATTTGCAAAATAATAAGTCAGATCTTCTGCGATCTCACTGCTCACCAGAATCGTCTGTCCGGAGTATGGTTCTTTCAGTCCCATGTCTTTAATAACCTGCAAAAGTCCGATACCTACTGCTCCGCCAACATCCAGTTTACCATTCTTTGGTGGAAGCATCACATCCGGATTCTCAACATATCCCTTTACATCTCCCTTGCTGTCTGCTGTTACGGTAATCCCACCGATTGGTCCATCTCCGCGTACCTGTAATGTCAGCATGTCTGTCTCATTCTTCATCATACTTCCCATCATCGTACCTGCTGTCAGCAGACGTCCAAGCGCTGCTGTCGCAACCGGGCTTGTTCCATGGTGCTGTCTGGCTTCTTCTACTGTCTCTCTCGTAATTGCAGCAAAAGCACGTACCTGTCCGTTTGCTGCTGTTGCTCTTACAATATAATCTTTCATACTTAACATCCTTTTCTAATCTTATCTTCTAAACTTATCTTCTCGTTTGATTTTCTTATTATCCTCTGACATTCCACATTCATAGAATCATCTTACCATCTTCTGACATTCCTGTGCTACAACACAGATCCTCTGGCTTGTATAAAGCGGTGCATCCTGTGTATATGCATCATAAGCGCCCAGATATGACAGTCCTGCTTTTTCAAGCAGTGTCTTTATCTTCTCCAGTGTATATGCTTTCTGGTAATGTACTTCCTGATATTTGCGATACAATTCCGGATCCTCTGCACTTCTTACAAATAAAGACAGTTCATATTCATTAATCCGGTCTTCCTCATCATAATAATTATCCCAGATAAAACTGCATTCATCCCGGTCTTCTGCAAATACATTATCCGCAAGGATCTTCTGATATTTGTATTCTGTATTAAAATCAAACACGAAAATTCCGCCTGGATCGAGATAATTATTTACCAGCCGGAAAACTTCTTCCAGTTCGCTCTCTTCTGTAATATAGTTCACACTGTCACATACACTCACAACTGCGCGGACCGTTCCATATAATTCAAACTCACGCATATCCTGCAACAGATAAAGGATATCTTTTCCACTTTCTACTCTTTTATCCAGCGCAATTTCCAACATATCTTCGGAATTATCCACACCGATCATATCATATCCTCTGTCATTCAGGATCTCAGTCATTGTTCCGGTCCCACATCCCAGTTCCAGTACCAGTCCGTCTTTAATCCCATATTGTTCTAATACCTTCAGCAAATATTCTGCCCATTCTTCGTATGGAACATTATCCATGAATGTATCATAAACTTCTGCAAAATTCGTATATGCCTTCATTGATGCGCTCCTTTCTTCTGTCACAAGCTTTCCATATTATAACATAAGCATTAAACTTTTCAAATAGTTACTGCCAAAAGAAATGCTCACCACAACTGCTGTGATGAGCATTTTCTATTATACATGTTCATATATATTACAATCCAGACTCTTTAAGGTCTGCGTACATACCACATTCCGGACTGTACACTGGATACCTTAACAACGTCTCCTGTATGCGGTGCATGGATCATCTGTCCTCCACCAATATAAATTCCTACATGGCCGGAACGTACACATACGTCTCCCGGCTTTGGATTGCTTACACGTGGCCATCCTGCAAATGTACCTGATGTACCGATACGTGCATACCGTCCTGTCAGACAATAACTTACGAAACCGGAGCAGTCAAATGTGTTCGGTCCGCACGCGCCCCATACATATGGGCACCCAAGCTTTCCGTACGCACGGCTTACAACTGCGCTTCCTGAAGAATAATGTCCACCGCTGTTACCACCGCTATTATTACCACTGTTATTGCTTCCGCCATTATTGTTGCTTCCACCGTTATTCTTGTTGCCACTGTTGCTGTTTCCGCTATTGCCGCTTCCACCGTTGTTCTTATTACCGCTGTTACTGTTATTATTGCTTGTATTGTTCTTGTTGCTGCCGCTTGTCTTCTGAGCCGCTGCTGCTGCAGCTGCTTCCTGACGCTGTTTTGCTTCGGCTGCTTTCGCTGCCGCTTCAGCCGCTTTCTGAATCTCGGAATCCAAATCTGCAACTTCTGACTTCTTGGAAGTCAGCACTTTATCAAGATCATCCTGTTTTGTTTCGAACTGTGTCTGCTTCTTCTCCAGACTCTTCTGTTCTTTCTCAAGGTTCGTCTTCAGAGTTGCAACTTTCTTCTTTGTAGCAACATACTCAGCCAGTTTCTTTCTGTCATAATTATGTACATTCGTAACATACTCGGCTTTGTTTACCATATCAGAGAAGTTCGTAGAGCTTACCAGTGTCTCGAAAAATGTACTGTCGCCCTCTTCATACATATACTTAATACGAAGCTTCATATCCTCGTACTGTTTCTTCTCATCTTTCTTAGCCTGCGTCAGATCCTTTGACGTTGTCTCGATCTTCTCACCTGTTACAACCAGCTCATCTTCCAGATTATTGATTTTCTCAATAATGCCTGTCAACTGTGTCTGCAATGAATCAACCTGTTTCTGTGCTGCCTTTTTATTCTGTTTTAAATCTTTTACCGAAGGTGCTGCCATTACAGGTGTCACGATCATCGAACTGGTCACTACAACTGATAATAGTTTCACTCCAAATTTTTTCATTATATCATCCTTTTTCTTTACATTTCTTTAATTCCAATTTGACATAGTATCACTATCTAGGGACGATTATACTCTATAAAAAACAATTTTGCAATAACTTTTAATAATTTTGTAACATTTACCAGAACTCTTATCTGAAAAGAAGATCGAATACACTCCTACTGGATATTCAGATTTGTATATCCCATCAGGCTCTTATCAACAGCCTCAGCCACTTCTCTTCCTTCACGGATCGCCCATACGACAAGTGATTGTCCGCGGTGCATATCGCCTGCTGTAAATACATGTTCTGCACTGGTCTTATATTCTCCCGGATTCGTACTTACATTCGTTCTCGCATTTACTTCTACGCCAAATGCTTTCGTAATATAAGATTCACTTCCCAGAAATCCTGCTGCGATCAGCACCAGATCGGTCTCCACCTCATATTCGCTGCCTGGTATTTCCACCATCATACGTCTTCCGGTTTTTGCATCCTGTTTTGATTCAAGCTTTACCAGAATTGCCTTGCAGACACGTCCGTTTTTATCTTTGACAAATTCTTTTACGGTTGTCTGGTATACTCGCGGATCCTGTCCGAATACTGCTGCAGCCTCCTGCTGCCCATAATCGGTCTTGCAGACTCTCGGCCACTCCGGCCACGGATTCATCTCTGTTCTCTGATCCGGTGCTTTCGGCATCATTTCCAGTTGTAAAACAGATGCCGCACCATGGCGCATGGATGTTCCAACGCAGTCATTTCCGGTATCTCCACCGCCGATAACCATAACTTTTCTTCCTTTGGCTGAAATATAAGTGTCTTCTTTTAATTCATGTTCAGGATTTGCCCAGAGTGCTTTCGTCGTAGATTTAAGAAAATCCACTGCAAAATAAATACCATCGGCTTTTCTTCCCGGAACTTTGATATCTCTTGGGTTGGACGCACCACAGCATAAGATTACACGGTCAAACTCCTTCAATATAGAAGAAACCCGTTTATCTTTTCCGATATTGCAACTTGTCTGAAAAATCACACCTTCCTCTTCCATGATCTTTATCTTCCGATCGATAATCTGTTTTTCCAATTTCATATTCGGAATTCCATAGCGGAGAAGTCCTCCAACTTTGTCTTCCCTTTCAAAAACAGTGACATGATGTCCGCGACGGTTCAGAAGATCTGCTGCCGCCAGTCCGGACGGTCCGGAGCCAACAATTGCAACTTTTTTTCCGGTGCGTACTTTCACCGGTCTTGCATCCGCATATCCCATTTTATACGCATGTTCTATGATGCCATATTCATTAGATTTTGTCGCTACTGCGTCTCCGTTCAATCCACATGTGCAGGCTGCCTCGCAAAGCGCCGGACATACTCTTGATGTAAATTCCGGGAAATTATTTGTTTTCTTTAATCTATAGTACGCTTCTTCCCAGTTCCCGTGATACAAAAGATCGTTCCACTCCGGAATCAGATTATGTAACGGGCATCCACTCGCCATTCCCATGATCATCTGACCGAACTGACAGAATGGTACACCACAGGACATACATCTTGCTCCCTGAATTTTCTGTTCTTCTTCCGATAATGGTTTATAAAACTCTTTAAAATTCCGGATTCGCTCCTTTGGCGCCTCTGCTTTCTTATCCTGTCTGTCATATTCCATAAATCCTGTTGCTTTTCCCATTTTGTGCGCCTCCTTATCTTCCTTCTTTGATCATGTAAAAAGCTTCGATTTTTGCCTGTTCACTGCTCATTCCCTGCTCTTCTAACTGGAGGATCGTTGTCATCATCTTCTCATAGTCAGCAGGAATGATCTTTTTGAATTTTGGAAGATAATCTGTGAAATGTTCCAGAATTTTTTTACCAATTTCTGAATTCGTATAAGCAACATGTTCTTCAATCATTGTTTTCAGTTCTTCTACATCCATCTTTGCTGTAACATGTTCAATATTTACAAGCTGTTTATTTACACTCAGATAGAGGTCATTATCTTCGTCCAGCACATAAGCAACTCCGCCACTCATACCTGCCGCGAAGTTTTTACCGGTTTTCCCAAGAACTGCTACACGTCCTCCGGTCATATATTCACAGCCATGGTCGCCTACGCCTTCCACAACTGCTGTCGCACCAGAATTGCGGACTGCAAAACGCTCCCCTGCCATACCATTGATGTATGCTTTACCACTTGTGGCTCCGTAAAGTGCAACGTTTCCAATAATGATATTATCTTCGTGTTTGTATTTCACTCCTGTCGGCGGATATACGATCAGTTTACCGCCGGATAATCCTTTGCCAAAATAATCATTGCTGTCACCTGTAAGTTCCAGTGTCAGTCCTTTTGGAATAAATGCGCCAAAAGACTGACCGCCTGCGCCTTTGCACTTGATCACATAGCTGTCTTCATCCAGTCCTTCCGGATAACGTCTTGTAATCTCCGATCCGAAAATAGTACCAAATGTTCGATTGGTATTCGCAACGTCAATTTCGAGAACCCGTTTTTGTTTTTTCTCCAATGCCGGAAGTAATTCTTTTATAAGTACCTTCTCGTCCAGTGTTTTTTCCAGCTCAAAATTGAAAACTTTCTTTGGGTTAAAGGTCATTGGCACTGTCTTTTTATCATACGGATTATAAAGAATTTTACTTAAATCCAGGGTTTCTGCACGTTCAGACACCGGTACATCTTTTACTTTGAGGAGTTCTGTTCTTCCTACCAGTTCGTCAATCGAACGGACACCCAATTTTGCCATGTATTCCCTCAGATTCTGCGCCATAAAACGCATAAAGTTCACAACATATTCCGGTTTCCCGGTAAAACGTTTACGAAGCTCTGGATTCTGGGTTGCTACTCCTACCGGGCAGGTATCCAGATTGCAGACACGCATCATAACGCATCCCATTGTGACCAGCGGTGCTGTGGCAAATCCAAATTCTTCTGCCCCTAAAATAGCTGCGATTGCAACATCACGCCCACTCATTAATTTTCCATCTGTCTCGATCCGCACACGCTCTCTTAACCCATTGGCGATCAATGTCTGATGCGTTTCTGCAAGTCCCAGTTCCCACGGAAGTCCAGCATTATGAATCGAACTTCTTGGCGCCGCACCTGTTCCTCCGTCATATCCGGAGATCAGGATCAGACCTGCACCGGCTTTTGCAACACCGGCTGCGACTGTTCCAACACCGGCTTCGGATACAAGTTTTACTGAAATTCTTGCATCTTTATTTGCATTTTTACAATCGTAGATCAACTGTGCCAGATCTTCGATAGAATAAATATCATGATGTGGCGGTGGTGAAATCAGGCTTACCCCCGGCGTTGAATGTCTGGTCTTTGCGATCCACGGATATACTTTTCCTCCCGGAAGATGTCCACCTTCGCCCGGTTTTGCGCCCTGTGCCATTTTAATCTGGATTTCATTTGCGCTAACTAGATAACGGGATGTTACGCCAAATCTTCCAGACGCTACCTGCTTGATTGCAGAACAACGGTTTGTATCCAGACGTTCAATTTCTTCGCCACCTTCACCACTGTTTGATTTTCCATGGAGCTGATTCATAGCTATTGCCAATGTCTCATGCGCCTCTTTGGAAATAGAACCGTAAGACATTGCTCCTGTCTTAAATCTTGTTACGATATCATCTACGCTCTCAACTTCTTCAATCGGAACGCCTTCTTCCGGGTAATTGAAGTCGAGTTGTCCACGCAAATTGATCTTTTCTCCTTCTGCATTGACCATCTCCGTATATTTCCGGAACATTTCATAATCACCACGTCTGGTTGACTGTTGCAGCATGTGGATTGTCTGCGGATTGTACAGATGTTCTTCGCCACCGCTCTTGGATTTATGATGCCCGACACTATCCAGCGTCAGCTCCACTTCCAGTCCAAGCGGATCAAATGCACGGGAATGTCTCGCACTGTAATCTTCCGATATTTCTTCAATTCCGATTCCTCCGACACGGCTGACCGTATCTGTAAAATATTTATCAATAAAACACTCTTTCAAACCGATCGCTTCAAAGATTTTTGCACCCTGATAAGACTGAATGGTGGAAATTCCCATCTTGGAGGCAATCTTTACAATTCCGCTGATAACCGCATGGTTATAATCGTCAACTGCAGCATAATAATCTTTCTGCAACATATCAGTATCAATAAGCTGGCGTATTGTCTCATGTGCAAGATACGGATTGATCGCACATGCACCATAGCCAAGCAGTGTTGCAAAATGATGGACTTCTCTCGGTTCTCCTGTTTCCAGAATAATAGCCACGGAAGTTCTCTTCTTTGTCCGTACCAGATGCTGCTGAAGTCCTGACAATGCAAGAAGTGACGGCATTGCCACATGATATTCGTCCACACCACGGTCGGAAAGGATCAGAATATTGGTTCCTTCACGGATTGCACGGTCTACTTCGATAAATAAGTAATCCATCGCCTTTTCCAGACTGGAATTTTTATAATAAGTGATCGGGATCTCTGTAACCTGGAAACCTTCTGTTTTCATATTTTTAATTTTCAGCAGGTCTGTATCGGTAAGAATTGGATTATTTACCTTTAACATTTTACAGTTTTCTGCTTTTTCTTCCAACAAGTTGCCATCCTCACCAATATATACGGTTGTAGATGTTACGACTTCTTCACGGATTGCATCAATCGGTGGATTGGTAACCTGTGCAAATAACTGTTTGAAATATCCGAACAGATTCTGAGATTTCTGTGAAAGAACGGCAAGTGGGGCATCAATTCCCATGGCTCCAGTGCTTTCTGTTCCATTTTTCGCCATATTTAAAATAGAAGTCTTCACATCTTCATAAGAGTAACCGAATGCTTTCTGTAATCTTCCGAGTTCCTCCTCTGAATATGTCTCAATTTTCTGATTCGGTATTTTTAAATCTTTTAACTCGATCAAATTGCTGTCCAGCCATTCTCCATACGGCTGTCTTCTTGCATAAGATTCTTTCAGTTCATCGTCATCAATCACTTTACCTTTTATTGTATCCACAAGAAGCATCTTGCCCGGATGCAGACGCTCTTTAACAATGATCTTAGACGGATCAATATCAAGTACACCTACTTCAGAAGACAAGATCAACGTATCGTCTTCCGTAATATAATATCTGGAAGGACGTAATCCATTCCGGTCCAGTACTGCTCCCATGCAGTCACCGTCACTGAACAGAATAGATGCCGGTCCGTCCCATGGCTCCATCATTGTTGCATAATACTGATAGAAATCTCTCTTCTTCTGGCTTACGC
>OGMW01002784.1_pt1 | contig 10525 bp, 8 predicted proteins | sample 1573281 | NCBI WGS metagenome assembly OGMW01 (sample SAMEA2581907, study PRJEB24529) | metagenome | biome: Human gut stool | place: China | collected 2011
ACATCGGTTCTACTCCGTCTGTATCCAGCTCATTTAATGTATCAATGTAATCCAGCATTTTTTCCATATCTTTTTTTGCTTCTTCCTTCTCTGCATCGCTTAATTCCAGCTTTGCCAGTATTCCGACATATTCGATTGTCTCATCTGTGATCTGATTTGCCATAATTTTGTCCCCTTTTCATCTTTCTATTTTCTATTTCTTTATGGTTCCAGTCTGCTTAAATCTCTTGGAAATAGCGTAGTCTCGCGTACATTGTCTTCCCCGATGAGCTGCATCGTCAGTCGCTCCAGTCCGATTCCAATTCCACCATGTGGCGGCATTCCATGTCTGAAGGTTGCAAGATACTGATCCATTCCATCTGTCTCCATACCTCTTGCTTCTATCTTTTCTATCAGTTTCTGATAATCATGGATTCTCTGACCGCCTGTTGTAATCTCAAGTCCTTTAAACAACAGGTCAAAACTTAATGTATATTTCGAATCTTCCGGATCATCCATTGCATAGAATGGACGCTTTTTGGATGGATAATGAGTTACAAATACAAAATCACTGCCCCACTCTTCTTTTGCATATTTTCCGATCAGCTGCTCCTCCTCCGGCTCTAAATCGAACGGATTACGCATCTTATGTCCATATTTTTCCGATACGATTTCTTTAATATCGTGGAAACGGACTGCCGGGATTCTGGATACATCCGGAAGTTCTACTCCAAGGATTTTCAGTTCTTTCGCATATTCTTTCTGCAAAAGTTTCATTGCATACTGTAAATACCCGGTTTCCATTGCCATGATATCTTCGAATCCATCAATATATCCCATCTCAAAATCAAGACTGGTATATTCATTTAAATGTCTTTTTGTGTTGTGTTTTTCTGCACGAAATACCGGTGCTGTCTCGAATACACGGTCAAATACACCTACCATCATCTGTTTGTAAAACTGCGGGCTCTGTGCCAGCACTGCAGGTCTGTGGAAATATTCCAGCTTGAAAATATTCGCTCCTCCTTCAGCTCCCTTTGCTCCGATCTTCGGTGTATGGATCTCTGTAAATTCCTGGCTGTAAAGAAAATCGCGGAATGCTCTTGTAAGTCCTTCCTGAATTCGGAATTTTGCACGCTCTCTGATATTTCTAAGGGCAATGGATCGGTAGTTTAATTTTGCTTCCAGTGAAGTATTCAATTTCCATTTTGAAATTGCAAGCGGCATCATCTCTGCCTCCGGCTCACTTAAAATTTCCACTTTCTGCATTGTAATCTCAATTCCGTTTGGTGCTTTCTCATTCTGCTTTAAAACGCCTGTCACTTCCAGTGTTGCTGCCTCTTTGATCGTTTTTATATCAAATTCTGCAGTTTCTTTCTCATATACACACTGCAGAAGTCCTTCTCTTTTACGAAGGATCACAAAGGCTACGGTTCCCATATCACGAATGACATGAACAGCTCCATTGATTTTTACAACCTCTCCTTCTGCACATCCGGTAAGTAACTCTGTAATTTCTTTTGTCTCTTTTTTCTTTACTCCTGTCATAAATTCCATCATTCAGACCTCCCTTGGTATCCTTTTTGGTAAAATAGTGTGCGTCCTCGCAGAGCCATTTTATTTATCACTAAAAATCTTTTTGATAAATAAAAAAAGAGATTCTTTCGAACCTCCGGTACTAAAAACGTCCCAGAATACATACTTGTATTCCGGGACGGATATATACTTGTTATCCGCGGTACCACCCGCATTAAGCTCGCCTTTGAACTTATCTCTTGCACGTAACGTGTGCCTTACGTATCTGCCTAATAATCTACATCCGGTAATCTCCTGCCGACGTTCAACAGATCTGCTCCGGAGTGTTCCCTATTGTTCTGCTTCCTTCAGATGCACTCTCAGTCGGCGGTGCTTCCTTCCTGTTAATTCCACAAGAACAGAGTCTCCTTCATCGCTTTGTTGTTTAAAAACTATGTCTATGGTAGCACAGGATTTTTTAAATTGCAAGTACCAAATCAAAAAATTTCAAAATCGTTCCTGACAAAGCGCCTCCATCTTCTCATGTATGACTCCCATATCACGTTCGTCTGTCATCGTTACAATCAAATCTCCTGCCTGAAGTTTTGTCTTTCCTTTCGGAATAATCTCATCTGTACCTCGCTGTATTGCTACAAGCAAACAGTTATCCGGCCATTTCACATTCCGGATCAGTTCTTCTTCAATCGAAGATCCCTGTTTCACAACAAAGTTCGCAAGTACCTTTTCGCCGGTCTCATCCGTCACAGACTCTCCGCGCTTTTGCAGGAGACGCTCCAGCAGACTTTCATAAATCGGTTTTGACTTCATCAGGATTGCTACAACATAAGCCACAATGGATACAACCGATAACGACAGCATCTGACTTAAGGAACCGGTCATTTCAAAAATAAGAATAATCCCTGTCAGAGGCGCCCGCACAATTGCGGCAAAATATCCTGCCATTGCCAGAAGTACAAAGTTATTGATATACATTGGATTCAGTCCGAAATACTGCACACTGATCGTTGCAAAAGCGCCTCCGATATAGCCTCCGATGACAAGTAACGGGAAGAAAATGCCTCCCGGTGCTCCTGATCCAAAACTTACTGCTGAGAAGATGAATCTTCCGATCAGGAGAAATAAAACGCTCTTAAGCATCACATCACTGTTTGTAAGATATTCAATCAGAGCGTGTCCGCTTCCCAGAAGATCCGGGGCGGTAAATCCAAGAATACCGGCACATACGAACGGGATCATGGCCTTCACTTCCGGTCGTAAAAACGTAGCTTTATTATAGATTTCCTGTGATTTCAAAGTAAACCAGTTATAAAATGCACCCAGCACGCCAAGTATCACTCCAAGTGCCACTATCATTCCATAGGAATGAATTGGCAGTGCATGCAAGATATCAAACTGGAACACGGAACTTACTCCCAGCACATTTGAACATAAGAAATCTGCCGTCAGCGACGCAGACATTACGGATACGAGTACCGATACGGAAAAGTTCTTATGTACTTCTTCCAGTGAAAACATGACTCCTGCAAGAGGTGCATGAAACGCCGCTGAAAGTCCTGCACTGGCTCCACAGGTCAATAAAAACTTCTCTTCGGTCTTTCCTCTGTCAAGCCCTCTTGATACCCCTTTTCCTACCATGGCGCCAAGCTGGATCGATGGGCCTTCTCTTCCAAGTGCCAGTCCTCCAGTCAGGCATAAAAAGCCGCCGAGGAACTTTGCCGGCAGCACACGCCACCAGGTCTGATCTAATTTTCCTACCATCTCGCCCTCAAGCTGAGGGATTCCGCTTCCGGATATCATCGGCTCAAACTGTACCAGTTTTGCCACGATCCAGGCAAGCAAAAGGAGCACCGCAAACCACCCTGCCATCCGCCCCGGATTGCCTGACGCATATGCGAGGATCTGCTTTAACCATTTTCCCGCATATTCCAGGCAGATCCGGTACAAAAGTACAATCAGTCCTGCGATTGCTCCAACTAATATTCCTTCACCTATTAAAATAATCTGAAATCGCTCGGCACGCTTAATCGTGTCCGGTGTATTGTGTCTCACAAGACATACCTCCCATAACTTTCTCATAGCTATATGATACCCGTAGATTATTCCGTGCTGCGCACTCTCACAATCTTCCCAATTATGAACAAGCTCATGTGGCTTAAGACCTTAGGACTCTGGTATCATATACATTATAAATAGAAGGTCGTCTTTTTTCCAGTAAAATTTAATTATCTGAATCTGAGACTGTAATCATATTTGTAATAACGTCTTTGCTGACTTTGTATACGATTTTTGAATTTTCCGGCATCACATACCGGTTTTCTCCGTCTTTGTCTGTTTTTCCAATGTAAACACTGTACGTTTTCTTCTTTCCGGATGAAGAATCTTTGTATGTAGCGGTTGCTGTTGTCCGTTTGTCAATCTCCAGACCATATTTGCCAAGTGTCTTATCTGTCACATGGTAATCTGCACAGTCAGTCAGCGTAATCGTTCCGAATCCTCCGGCAAGCTGTGCCAGATCATCTTCATCATCGTATGTCTTTGTCGTTCCATTTTTCGTAACTGCAACTCTTTTCAGATTGCCGCTGCTGATGGACGGCATAGTATCCAGACTCACAAAGGAAGATAGCTGAAACTGTAAGTTTTCTACCAGTGTACTTCCAATCGTATACACTGTATCTTCTTCTTCGATTTTCGCATAGTAATCTTCTCCAACATTATTACCGATATCGAGCGTTCCTCTTTCTCCGGAAGCTGTCTCATAAGATACTTTATATGCCGGATCCGCAAGTCCATAATCCTCCAACGCATCCGGAGCATCCAGTTTCTGCTCTGCTGTCAGACTTTCCACAGTACCTGTAATCTGCTCAACCGCACTCTGTATTAATTTGATGGTCTTATTTTTTTCATACACCCAGGTATCATTTTCCTTGACAAAAGTCATATTTTTATTTCCTTTTTTATAACTGATCTTTGTCAGGTCATCTGCATCTATGATCTGCACGGTCTGTGCCTTTTTCTTTGCCGCCTTCTGCGTCTTCATCTGATCGTTCCATGCCTTGATTCCGCCATATGCGCCGCAAAGGACAACCAGAATTCCTACAAGCAGTAACATTCTCTTTTTCTGTTTCATACATGTCCTCTTTTCTTTGAAATCCTTTTTACGCTTTTCTTCTCTTCCACCACTGTATGAATCCATATACGAGGATCAGCACAGGAATTCCAAATATGATGAACAGGCTGATAATTCCGGCATGGTGTACCGTATTATATGTAACCTGCAGACTCTTTGCCTTGATTGAAACATTCTCTACATCGTCATAGTTTGCTGTGACTGTATTCATAAACAGATCCAGATTTTCCAGTGTGGACATATTATCTGTAACATCCGGATTGATCAGGCTGTCGGAAGACACTACAGTCAGTCTTCCGGTATCTGCTATATCTGAACTGTCTGTTTCTCCGTCTGAATCATCGGAACCATTTTCTGATTTTTCTGCTACAACTCCGAGTGTATATGTTCCCTGCTTCTGATCATTGTCACTTATTGCATAACCCGAAGATGATGTTTTCATAAATTCTGTTGTTGTCACAGTATCATCTTCCGGATCAGAGACTTTCAGGCCGTGTGCATTGACGAGCAGAACCATGTCTGAACTTAAACCTTTTGCCAGATTTCCTGTCGCTGTTAGTTCCGGGAAAATATAATAATAATTTCCCTGATAGCTTCTCTGTGTATCTGCGATGTAGCCGCTCACTTCCTGAATACCATATTTTTTCAGGAAACTTTTAAGATTCGGCTGCACTTTATCGGCATCACCTAAAACAACGTAGATTTTCCCACCATTGTCCATGTAATTGTTCAGAAGTTTTACTTCATCTTTTGTCAGATCTTTCGTCGGCGCATAGATAAATAACAAATCGCAGTCATCCGGTATTTTATTCTTCATAACAAGATTCAGTTCTTCCTGCTTAATGTTACTCTTTCCAAGAAGGTCTGTAACCGATGTAGAAAATGTTCCTTCTCCATGTCCGGTCGTGTAGTAAATCTTTTTCTGCGTATCGCTTGTCACATAATTGACTGCACTGGTAAGCTGTCCTTCTCCGTCAAACTCAGACTCTGTACTGCTGCCGGTTGTATAATAGGAATACTCATCCGTCACAATGATATCACTGAACGAAACCGTCGTTGTCTTTTTCGTTTTCTTATCCGATACAAGAATCATATTCTCTTCCACATTATTTTTTGTCAGTTCTCCCGGATGCAGTACCGGATCTACCCATTTCACAGTAATCTTATCTGAAAGCGCTGTATATTTTTTCAGAAACGCTTTGATTCTGTCATCGGTAGATTTTTTCTGTGCATAGACTGTAAATGTAATGTCTGAATCCAGTTTGTTCAGGATCTTTTTACTCGTTTTTGAAATCTGATAGATTTTCTTATCACTGACATCAATGCTTTTTACATTTTCAGGCAGTTGTCCCGCAATCAGATTTACGACGGCAACAATTGCTACAACCAGTGCAATCATTCCGACACTGTAACTTCCGTTTCTGGAAGATACATTTTTAAATGTATTTCTTATTTTCTCTAACATATTGCCCTCCTAACTCCAACGTCTTTTCTGTATCATCTGCATCGTAAGGAAAATGAAAACAGCTGTAAGCGAAAAATACATAATGATTCCACTTACATCTACCAGATGATTGGAAACAATGTCATCAAGAGTTCCTGCCAGATAAAATTTACTGAAAAATGTATTTAATGCGCTTTCAAAAATGCTTGACTTTACTGCGTAAGTAATCCCACATCCAGCAAGTACGATCACTTCCAGACCTCCGGCGATCACAATATTTTTTGTCATATGCCAGATAGCAAGAACAATCAGTGTTAAAAGAACGCCGATTCCAATCACATTTGTGACTGCAGAAGTCGGAAGAAGATCCATAATTCCGTTCCACAGATATTGAAGAAGCAGGATTCCAACCGAACCAATCGCTGCAATAATCTGGCTCTCTGTCAATGCCGAAACAAACATTCCGACAGATATGTACGTGCAGCCCAGCAGGAAAAATACGAGAATCGCCATATCATCTGCCAGTATATATGCCGTTCCCTGTGTCTTAATGATCAGTGGGAAAATCAAATATACTGCACATGGAATTGCCAGAATTGTTACCATTGCAAGATATTTTCCCATAACGACCTGAAACAGGCTAACCGGAGCTGTTAATAGCATCTGGTCTGTACGGCTTTTGCGTTCTTCGGCAAAACTTCTCATTGTGAGCACCGGAATTGCAATAACAAATACGATCAGAACTCCGGACAGCACATAAGAGAAATATGGATATCCATAATTCAGGTTATATGCCATAAAATAAACTCCTGTAAATGCGATCAGAAATGCAATAAATACATAGCCGATCATCGAATGAAAGTATGATTTCAACTCTCTTTTATAAATTGCACTCATTACTTCTGTTCCTCCTTACCGGCTAATTTTTTCTCTGCCTCTTTCTGTTTTTTACCACCCTGTGTCAGCTCAAGGAAGATGTCCTCCAGAGATGATTTGTTCAGCCTTAGTGTAAGGAGCGGAATCCTTGCATTTGCAAATGTATAGAAAAGTTTCTCACGCAGATCTGTACCGTCTTTGCTCTCTATATAAGCCAGTGTTGTATGCTCATCCGTTTCTTCATATTTTACAGAGCTGATCTCCGGAACAGATTTTAAAACCACTTCCATCTGCTCCTTAGAAGCTTTTGTCTCCAGCGCAACATGTCCGGTGCCGCTCATCAGATTTTCCAGATTCTCCGGTGTATCACTTGCCACCAGGTGTCCGCCTGCAATGATCATAATATGATCGCACACTTCACGGATTTCCGCCAGAATGTGGGAACTTAAAATTACCGTATGTTTCTTTGCCAACGTACGGATCAGTTCACGGATCTCAATAATCTGTTTCGGATCAAGACCAACGGTAGGCTCATCCAGAATGATGATCTCCGGAAATCCGAGGATTGCCTGTGCAAGCCCCACTCTCTGCCGGTATCCTTTGGACAGATTGCGGATCAGACGCAGCTTTACATCCTCAAGTTTTGCCATTTGAATCACCTCATCGATGGCAGACTCTCTCTGCTGTTTCGGAATCCCTTTTAGTTCTGCAGCAAATTCCAGATATTCCATCACCTGCATATCCACATAAAGCGGCGGTATTTCCGGCAGATATCCGATGTGCTTTTTTGCCTCATTTGGCTCCTTTAAAATATCATGTCCGTCAATCAGTACTTCTCCCTCTGTGGCTCCAAGATACCCCGTCATAATATTCATCGTGGTAGACTTTCCTGCCCCGTTTGGACCTAAAAAACCATAGACCTGCCCTTTTTCAATCTTGAAATTCAGGTGGTCTATGGCCATATGATTTCCGTATTTTTTCACAAGGTTCTTTACTTCTATCAAAATCTCGTCCTCCTACTCCCTGCTTTTTACAGGATTTCCCTGTTTTATAAGATAAGACGATACCAGAACTTTGTGAAGTTTTTGTGTTATAACTGTGATATAGTTTTGTACTTTATTTATGCCTGTTTTCTTTCCTATTTTTCTGCAAAAATCTGACACCGCCCAGCATGACTGCTGCCAGGATCAGACAGATGCCCCATTTCTCAGGTCTGATCTGTGACTGTTTCTCCTCCGGGATTTCTTTCACTTTCACGGCGGTTCCGTCTACCTGACTTTTGGGCATATTTCTTTCATACCCTGTAATCTGCGCCCGCACAATTTCGGCGATCAGATCCTGTCCTGCCTGATCCGGATGCAGTCCGTCCTTCTGGACATGCTTTGTCACCTGTGAATTCGCCAGATCTGCAATCTGATATCCGTACTCGCTGCTTCGCTTTTCCAGAATCCGGTTCATATTCCCGATGATATCCTCCACGACCTGATTCATCGTTCCCGGAAGCTCCATTTGTTTCACCGGATTGTAAATGTTGGTCACTACGATCTGTGCCTCTTCTTTTTTACAGGAAGAAATGGTATCCATAGCCTCTATCCACTGTGTCTCAAATTCCTGATAATCCCAGTTTCCCAGAGCATCAATGATGCGAAAGATTAAAAGCGGATTACTTTTCACATGCTCTGTCACTTCTTTGAGCGCCTCATCCGCACTTTTAAATTTTGTATCCGTATTCAAAATTTCCTGTGCGGTCTTCTTAAATTCATTCAGAAGATCATTGGATCCCATTGTGATCAAAATCACATCTGCCCCGGAAAGACTATCCTGCACTTCCTGCCCTTTCAACACCTTTTCGTTGAATTCTCGAGTGGCAAGTCCGTTTTTCGCATAATTCTGATACAAATATGATTTTCCTGCTCCCTGTGCGATTTCTTCTGCCACAGTCTGTCCATAACAGTAAAGCTCGGGTTTGTTTGCTCCGCAATATCCTTTTGCGATACTGTCACCCAACACTACAATCTGGATCGGCTCCGATGTGGCCTCTTTTACATAGCTGCATGTCCCAAACACACTCAGAAAACAGACCGCTGCCAGAGCCACTGCCCTGACTGCTGTTTTTCTCATGTCGATCACTTCCTGTCTTTTATTCCATGAAATTCCACTTTACATGACTTCCATGCTCTGTTTTTTTTACTTCCAGCTGCCATTCGATCTGCTCTTTTAATTCATTGACATGTGAAATAATTCCCACAAGTCCTTTTTTTCCCGTCAGTTCTTTCAAAATCTGGATCGCCCGTTCTCTTGCCATGTCATCCAGAGATCCAAATCCCTCATCTACAAACATCGTCTCCAGACTCACTGCGCCCGCTGTATTTTGTACAATGTCCGCAAGCCCCAGTGCCATGGAAAGAGATGCCATAAACGATTCTCCTCCGGAAAGAGTTTTTACATCCCGCACCGAGTCATTGACCAGGTCATAAACATCCAGATCAAGTCCTGCCTGTGCCTGACTGCTCAGGCTTCCGATATCCCGGCACTGCAGGATAAATTCCTGTCCGGTCATTCTTGCCAGGCGCACATTCGCCGCATGAATGATCTGCCGGAAATACTGACGCTGCACATAGGTCTCGAAATCCAGCTTCACGCTTCCACTTAGATTTCCATTGGCCGTACGGCTTAGATTCCCCATCATTTCGTATTGGCTGCGCAACTTTTCGGCATCTGAAAAATCACGGATCAACGCTTCCCTTGCTCTCCGGTTGATCTCATTTCTTGTATGCAGCGTCATGCTTTTCTCTCTGCCAAGGCGCAGTTTTTCACGAATGACCATCAGTTCTTGTTCCAGCTTATCGATCTGTGCGATCTGTTTCCCCTCTGTCTGCTGTTTTAATGTCTCATACCGGGACGATACTTCTAAAAGAGCAGTTTCATACTTCTTTAAATTGGCTTCTCTCGCCTCCCGGCTTTTGATCCACTGCTTTGCCTGCTCATACTCCTCTTGACTTTGAAAGTTCTGTTTTTGAAACTCTTTCCGAAAATATTCTTCCTCGTCTTTGACTTTCTTATTCCAGAGGATCAGCTGGGATTTTTTGCTTTCTGCCTGTCCCAAAATCCGGCTTTTCTCCTGCGTCAGCTTCTGATACTGATCCTGTGCATTTTTGAACGCAGACTGGAGTTTTTTTAAATTTTCTGTAAGCTTACGAAGCGCATTTTCTGCTTCTTTTTCATCAAAATCCGTTTCTGTTTTTCCTTCTTTTTCCAGAAATCCGACAATCATGGACTGTTCTGACTCCAGTCTTCCCTTCACTGCCTGAAACCGTTCCAAAACTTCTGTACGCTCTTTTTCTGCCTGATCCCGCATTGCTTTTGCACGCTCCACCTGCTCTTTTTTTGGTGCGCCTCCGGATAATACCGCTTTTTTCGGATGACTGCAGGAACCGCACACCGGACAGGGTTCTCCCTCCTGCAGCTCTCTTGCAAGAATGCCCGCCTGTTCTTCAAAGTATTTCTGATATAACCGCTCATATCTCTGTGAGGTTTCCTGACATTTTTTCATACAGTCCTGC
>OGMW01002790.1_pt1 | contig 10504 bp, 9 predicted proteins | sample 1573281 | NCBI WGS metagenome assembly OGMW01 (sample SAMEA2581907, study PRJEB24529) | metagenome | biome: Human gut stool | place: China | collected 2011
CTGCATTCACAAGAATAAATGGTACCGGATTTGTTGTATGTGCTGTAAACGGCTCGCCTGTTGTCTCGTCGATCAGCTGTTCTGCATTTCCATGATCTGCACAGATGAACATCTGTCCATCCACTTTTTTCAGTGCATCCACTGCTTTTCCTACACACTCATCCACTGCTTCGATCGCTTTGATCGCTGCATCTTCTACTCCGGTATGTCCGACCATATCCGGGTTTGCAAAATTGATAATGATCACATCATATTTGTCAGATTTGATCGCATCTACCAGCTTATCGCATACTTCATATGCACTCATCTCCGGTTTCAGATCGTAAGTTGCCACTTTTGGAGATTTGACAAGGATTCTGTCTTCTCCCTTGTTTGGTTCTTCTACTCCACCGTTGAAGAAGAATGTTACATGTGCATATTTTTCAGTCTCTGCAATACGAAGTTGAGTGTAACCGAGTTTGCTTACATATTCGCCTAAAGTATTTGTTAAAGATTCAGGTTTATAAGCAATTTCTACGTTCATACCTTTTTCGTATTGAGTCATTGTTGCAAATGGAATTTTCAAATCTTCATTGCGAACAAAGCCATCAAAAGTAGTATCCACAAAAGCATGAGTAAGTTCACGTGCTCTATCAGGACGGAAGTTAAAGAAAATAGCTCCATCATTGCTTGTCATACCTGCATAGTTGCCAACAACAACAGGAACAACAAATTCATCAGTAGTATCTTCTTCATAAGAATTTTTAATTGCAAGTTCGCTAGAAGCTTGTTTTACACCTTCGCCTAAAGCGATAGCATTATAAGCTTTCTGAACACGATCCCAACGTTTATCACGGTCCATAGCATAATAACGACCAGAAATTGTAGCTATTTTACCAACGCCAATTTCTTTTAATTTAGCTTCAAGCTCAGCTAAATAATCAGCAGCACTAGATGGTGGTACATCACGTCCATCAAGGAAAGCATGAACGAAAACGTTTTCAACGCCTTCTTGTTTTGCAAGCTGTAAGAGTGCATAAAGATGACTATTATGGCTATGAACGCCACCATCGGATAATAATCCCATTAAATGAAGCGCACCATTGTTTTTCTTAACAGCATTGATAATATCCAAAAATACAGGATTTTTGAAAAATGCACCTTCACGTATAGCTTTTGTAATACGTGTTAATTCTTGATAAACGATACGACCAGCACCAATATTTGTATGACCAACTTCGGAATTTCCCATTTGTCCATCAGGAAGACCTACTGCTTCACCAGAGCAAGCAAGTTGAGCATGAGGATATTTTGCTGTTAAACCATCAATAACAGGTGTTTTACCTACATTAACAGCATTAGTTGTGCTTTGAGCATCGCCAACTCCCCAACCATCCATAATAATTAAAGCAACAGGAGCGTTAAGTTTTGACATTATTACACTACCTCAATCTATTAATTTTAAAATAGCATAGCACACACCAGTTAAAATCATTTTATAATTTACTATGATGTGTGCTTCCTGCATTACAGGCAATCCCCATGTGCCACACGGTTCATTAATAATAAAAATTATTTAAAGTTAACAATAGCACTGAAATCAGCAGCTTTTAAGGAAGCGCCACCAACTAAAGCACCATCAACGTTTGGTTTTTGCATTAAACCATCAATAGTAGCAGGTTTTACACTTCCGCCATATTGAATACGAACAGCATCGCTAGTAGCTTCATCAAACATAGCTTTAACAGTTTCACGAATGCAAGCGCAAACTTCTTCAGCTTGTTCAAATGTAGCAGTTTTACCAGTACCGATAGCCCAGATTGGTTCATAAGCAATAACAAGGCTAGCAACTTGCTGAGCAGTTAAACCTTCAAGTGCAGCTTTGATCTGACCACTAACGAAATCATTAGTTGTACCAGCTTCACGAGTTTCTAAAGTTTCACCACAGCAAATGATAGGAGTAATACCAGCAGCTAATGCAGCTTTTGCACGTTTATTTACATATTCATCAGTTTCACCAAACATTTCACGACGTTCGGAGTGACCGATTACAACATATTCAACGCCAAGTTCTGTGAGCATTTCAGCGGAAATTTCGCCAGTGAAAGCACCGCTTTTTTCCCAATGAACGTTCTGAGCACCAACGTGAATGTTAGTACCTTTTACAGCTTCACAAACAGCAGCAAGAGCAGTAAATGTTGGGCATACAACGATATCTACAGCATTGTTATCTTTTACAAGTGGAGCTAATTCTTTTACAAGAGCAGTACCAGCAGCTACTGTATTGTTCATTTTCCAGTTACCAGCAATAATAGGTTTACGCATTATCAAATCAACCTCTTTATAATTTATTTTTATTATTTGTCAGCAATAGCTGCAATACCTGGCATTGGTTTACCTTCGAGGAATTCTAATGTAGCACCGCCACCAGTGGAAATGTGAGTAATTTTGTCGGAAAGACCAGTTTTCTTAAGAGCAGCAATGGAGTCACCGCCACCAACAATGCTGATACCAGTGGATTCAGCAACTGCATGAGCGATATCTTCAGTACCATGAGCAAATGCATCAAATTCAAATACACCCATAGGTCCATTCCATACGATTGTTTTTGCATTTTCTAAAGCTTCTTGGCATTCTTTGCTGAATTTATTGTCAAGAATCATCCAGTCAGCTGGAACTTCATCAACGGATACAGTTTTGTGATTTGCATCTGCTGCAAATTTATCTGCAACAACAACTTCAGCAGGAAGGAATACTTTTACGCCTTTTTCTTCAGCTTTTGCAAGTAATTCTTTAGCAAGTGGTAATTTTTCTTCTTCGAATAAAGAAGAACCAATACCTTTACCTTGAGCAGCGAGGAATGTATTTGCCATACCGCCACCGATTACAACTGCATCAGCTTTTTCTAATAAGTTGGAAATAACACCGATTTTGTCAGAAACTTTTGCACCACCAATGATAGCAACGAAAGGACGTTCTGGATTGGATAATGCTTTACCAATGAACTGAATTTCTTTTTCAATTAAGAAACCGCCAACAACTTCTACATACTGAGCGATACCAGCATTAGAAGCATGTGCTCTGTGAGATACACCAAATGCATCATCAACAGCAACATCTGCTAAAGAAGCAAGTTGTTTTGCAAATTCAGGATCATTTTTAGTTTCTTCATTGTGATAACGGAGGTTTTCAAGAAGTAATACTTCACCTGGTTTTAAATCAGCAGCAGCTTTACTTGCAGCTTCGCCAACACAATCTTCAGCATATTTAACTTCTTTACCTAAGAGTTCAGAAAGTCTAGCAACGATAGGTTTAACAGATAATTCAGGAACTCTCTGTCCTTTTGGACGACCAACATGGCAAGCAAGAATAATTGCTGCATTATTTTCTAAAAGATAATTTAAAGTAGGTAATGTAGCACGAATACGTTTGTCATTAGTGATGTTTTGATTTTCGTCCATTGGTACGTTAAAGTCTACACGAATAAAGACTTTTTTACCGTTTACATCAATGTCTCTAATAGATTTCTTATTCATTAAATAAAACCCTCCGTAAATTCAAAATAGGACCGGCCTTTTTAAGACCGGTCCATAAAAGGCTGCACAAATCAAATTACTTAAGTTCAGCGAAGTATTTAATTGTACGAACCATCTGGCTAGTGTAGCTGTTTTCGTTATCATACCAAGAAACAACTTGTACTTGAGTGTTGCCATCTTCCATAGGAGCAACCATAGTCTGAGTTGCATCGAAGAGGGAACCAAATCTCATACCGATAACATCGCTGGATACGAGTTGTTCTTCAGTGTAACCGAAAGATTCAGTTGCAGCAGCTTTCATAGCAGCATTGATTTCATCAACAGTTACATGGCCTTTTACAACTGCTACTAAAATAGTAGTAGATCCTGTAGGGGTAGGAACGCGCTGTGCGGAGCCGATTAATTTACCGTTTAATTCAGGAATAACAAGACCGATAGCTTTTGCAGCACCAGTGGAGTTAGGAACGATATTAACAGCTGCAGCACGGGAACGACGTAAGTCACCTTTACGCTGAGGGCCATCAAGAGTCATCTGGTCACCAGTGTAAGCATGAACTGTAGTCATGATACCGCTCTGGATAGGAGCAAGTTTGTTAAGAGCGTTAGCCATTGGAGCTAAGCAGTTAGTTGTACAAGAAGCAGCGGAAATAACTGTATCGCTAGCTTTTAAAGTTTCATGGTTTACATTGTAAACGATTGTAGGAAGATCGTTACCAGCAGGAGCGGAGATAACAACTTTTTTAGCACCAGCTTTGATATGAGCTTCTGCTTTAGCTTTGGAAGCAAAGAAACCTGTGCATTCTAAAACTACGTCTACATCAAGTTCGCCCCAAGGTAATTCTTCAGGATTTGGTTTAGCATAGATAGTGATTTCTTTACCATTTACAGTAATGGAGTTTTCACCAGCTTCAACGCTGTCAGCATATTCATATCTACCCTGAGTAGAATCGTATTTAAGAAGGTGAGCAAGCATTTTTGGGCTTGTTAAGTCGTTGATTGCAACAACTTCATAACCTTCTGCATCGAACATTTGTCTGAAAGCGAGACGACCAATACGGCCGAAACCATTAATAGCAACTTTAACTGCCATTTTTAAAATACCCCCTAAAAAGTAAAAAAAAATTTTTCCAGTTTACTGGAATAATATTTAACTAAAATATGTAAATACATACTCTAGCTTATAACAACTTAATTAGACCACTAGACGTATAATCATAAATTATCGTTCAAATATATGTCTAAGTTTTTCACTAGGATTATAATACAATAAATTATATCAAATTGTCAATCTAAATCAGCAGTTTTTCCGTTATAAATTTATTATCCTATTAATAAAAATAATTTATCTAACAAAATCTTTACAAAATTTTTATAAAAATATATTTTCTTGTAAAGAAAAAAGAATTTTTCTCCTAGATGTATTTTTTATCTTCTATAGAGAAAAATTCTTTTTCAAAGTGTAAACTGTATATTAATTAAAATATATTACATTTTTATAAATGAATTATAAACCAAATTTTTCAGCAGTTTTTACTACAATAGCACATTCACAACGTTTTTTCTGTAATTCACAACCAAGTTCATATGGTTCATGGATATTGCCATGGAATAAGTCAGCATTAGCATGACAACCACCACTACAGAAGAATTTAGCCCAACAATCACGACATTTTTCTTTGCTTAATACATGAGTTTTTCTAAATTCTTTTGGAAGCTCTTTATTTTTTACGCCTTCAAATACATTTCCAAGCATATAGTTTTCTCTGCCTGCAAACTGATGGCAAGGATACATATTACCATCTGCAGCTACAGCATAATATTCATGACCAGCTCCACAACCACTCAAGCGCTTAGCTACGCAAGGGCCATGTTCTAAATCGATATTAAAGTGGAAGAAGAAGAAACCTTTACCTTCTTTTTTACGTTTTAAATAAATTTCTGTTAATTTATCATATTCAGCAAAGATTTTTGGTAAATCTTCTTTTGTAAAGCCATATGGAGAATCTTTTAATACAACTGGCTCTACAGATAAAATATCAAAACCTTCATAAGCCATGCTGAGTACGTCTTTAGAAAAGTCCATATTGCGATTAGTGAATGTACCACGTAAATAGTAATTATTGCCATCACGGGAATCAACTAATTTTTTAAAGTTTTTAACAACTTTATCATATGTGCCATGTCCACCAACATCAGGACGCATATAATCATGAACTTCTTTTCTACCATCAAGACTTAATACCATGCTGATATTATTATCATTGAGCCATTTAATATTTTCATCATTTAATAAAACACCATTTGTAGTAAGTGTTAATTTAAATACTTTTCCTGTTTCTTTTTCTTTTTGACGTACATATTCTGTTACATATTTTACAACAGGCATATTAACAAGTGGTTCGCCACCGAAAAAGTCAATTTCGCAATGTTTACGTTTACCGCTATGTGCAATGATATAATCAACAGCAGCTTTACCAACTTCTTTTGTCATCAAACGACGGTCATGACCCATATCACCTGTACCAGCAAAACAATATTTACAACGTAAATTGCAATCTTCTGCTACAAGAAGGCACATGGATTTTACAAGACCTGTTTCGCCAAAATATGGAGGTACATCAATATCAGGAGCAAATAATTCTCCACGTTCCATTAATTCATGTAATTCTTCTAAAATTTCACGAAGGTCTTTTTCATCATATTTATCAGCCAAATTTTTAATTACTTCTTCATCATTTGTGCCATCAAAATAATCCATTACATCATAAACAGTTTTATCAATTAAATGTACAGTAGAGCTATTTACATCTAATAATATGTACATTCCATTTTGATAAAACTTGTGTATTTTATTACTCATAACCATTATTTAAAATTCACACCTCTAAAAATAAATATAATTTATAATTAAACTCAATATATAAATTTATAATTGAGTTATTTATTACCATAAATTTTAAACTTTTTAAAATCACTAAGAAAGGGACTGTCAATACAGCCCCCTACTTGAGAAATATTAGTGTTTTTCGCAAACCTGATTGCCAACTGTGCAAGAAGTTTTGCAAGCAGACTGACAAGAAGCTTGGCATTCGCCACAACCGCCAGTTTTAATAGTAGCCTGAAGGTAAGGTTTGTTAACAGTTTTAATATGTTTCATACTTATCTCTCCTTTGCGATTTAATATATAATATTGTATATGTTTTTAATCAAATAAGCAAGTCTAGCAAAATATATAAAAAAAACTACCTGAAAATCATCATCTTCAAGTAGTTTTTTTCATTTTCTATTATTTTTCTGGTATTAAAATAATTTGTACTGGTAAATTTGATGCTCCTGGTGGTGTATATAAAAAGCTTAATTTATCACTATTATTATATGTTCCTAAATAAGCATAGTAATTAATATCTTTTTCATGACCAAAGAATGGCAAATCATCTGGTGTAGAAATCATTTTATATTCACCATTTTCACCAACTTTTACTGCCATAGCACCAGCATAAACTCCACCTAAAGGCTTAAGATAAAAACTTGTCTTTCCTTTGCCTTCAAGTTTAGGCTCAAAGTTATATACTATGCCATAATTACCAAAATTTTGTGTAACAGAATTATCGGTATTATCTTTACCATATTTATAAAGGTCTGTTTTATTATCACCTATATAAAAATACGCTTTTCCCATTTCTTCTGGATTATAAGCTCTTCTATTTGTTAAATAGCGTTCTTTTCCCTCATACGTTCCTCTTAAACGATGCTGGTCTTTTTCCAAAATAGGCGCATAATTTACATATCTTAATAAATTTTTATCAGTAGGTGCAATTACTACGCTCACCTTTAATGGTTCTTGCGCATAAAAATCAAAAAGACCATATACTAAACCACCACTTGGCACAATACGTTCATCATCTTCTACACGCAAAAAAGTTTTACTATATGGAGCAAGTTCTATTTCTCTAGTTTCATGACTATTAAAATATCTTTGCATAGTTACTTTTCCTACATAAAGATAATCTTCACTAGGGCCTGCTACAGCTTCTTTTGTTACTTTAACCACATTAGATTTATCAGACATATTCTGAATAACTACAGCTATTTTTTTATCTTCCTTCATTCCATTCAAGTGATAATACAATAATCGTGTATCACCTTTCACTGTATCTTGATATAAAATCCCATCTTGCTCCACAGTTTCAGGAGAATCAGAAAATAAAAGGGTAGTATCATCATCTTTTGTTTCCATAAATAATAATTTATCGGCTTCATATTTTTCTACATCTTTATCTTTATTTGCTAAAACTATTGTGTTTTTTAAATCTTTTTCATTATTATCTTGAGCTTGAGCTAATGTAAAATTACATATCATTGTCAATGATAATATAAATGAAAAAATCTTATTTTTTTTCATAAACAAAAAATACCCCTATCCTTTATTAATGCTGATTAATTCCTAATCTATATAAAATTTTTGTCTTTAATATACGCCATTGAAAACCTATATAGCCAAAACGATAATTTGACACATTTGTTCGTTGTAATAAATATTTATCAGTCTTAAAAGTATTATATCCAGCATCACCTGTTACTGCTGCTAAATAATTATTATCCTTTAAACACTGAATACTTTCCTTTGTATAAACTCCATTAGGATAAGAGAAGAAATATATTGTTTTTAATCCATTCCATTCCATCAATAATTTAGATAATTTAATTTCATTATCCAAATTTTCTACTTCAGTCAATGGTAAATGATTTGCTGTATGACTGCCAATTTCAATATTATTATCCTGCATTTCTTTCAACTGTTGCCAACTAACATAATTTTCTTTACCAATATAATTAGTTGCCATAAACATAGTAGCTTTCATGCCCATTGCATTAATCATAGGCATCATATTAGTATAATTATCCTCATAGCCATCATCAAAAGTTATAATAATAGGATTTTCTGGTAATTCTTCACCATATTTTTCAGCACGAATAAAATCCATCATTGAAATTGTATGGTAATTATTTTCCTTAAAATAATCCAATTGTTCTTGAAATTGTTCCCTAGATAAAGAATAATCATCTGTATCTACAGTGTCATCATTGACACGATGATATTCAAAAATCATAACTCCCTTTGGTGGATAAATATATACTGAAGCAATCACTCCACCCATAAATATTACAAATAAAAGTATTATACTCAACGCTATTTTTTTTAAAATCATTCTTTTATACTATTGTCCTTCCTGATTTGCATTGCTAAAGCATCAATCTTACGCATGCGATGATTAATCGCAGAACGACTACAATTTAACAATTCCGCCAACTCGGTAAGCGAAGCCTCTGGATTATTTAAACGTAAATTAGCCGTTTGTTTTAATACTTTCGGTAACTCATCATATTCGTCATATTTTATCAATAAATTTATATTCTCAATTTGCTTCATAGCAGCATTAATCGTTCTTTGTAAATTAGCAGTTTCACAATTAACTAAACGATTAACCTGATTTCTAATTTCTTTTAAATTACGTGCAGATTCAAAAGCTTGCAATAAACTTTCCTCTACACCAATTAAAGCTAATAATTCTAAAATAGCTTCACTTTCTTTTAAATATACAATATATACATTTTTTCTATCTGTAAGCCCTACAGGTAAATATAATTCATGACACAAATCACGTATCAACTTTGCAAAAGTATAATTATCTGTTACAAATTCTAAATGATATTCACCTTCATCCGCCCCATCCGGATACACATAATAAACCAACACTTCGTGATTTTTTACGAGGCACCGCATAAACTGCCCACGACTTTACAAGACTTGGAGCAGGCGTTCGGACCGGAGCGGAGCCTGACCATCTGCCGGGAGCTGACAAAGCTGCACGAGGAGATCCGTGTCACCACCGTGGGGGACGCCAGCGCTTACTATAAAGAAAACCCGCCCCGGGGCGAGTTTGTGCTGGTGATGGCCGGCGCACAGCCATGCCCTGCGCAGGAACTGACGCTGGACGACGCCGTCGGCCTGGCGCGAAAACAGATGGCCGCGGGCCAGAGCGCCACGGCGGCGGCAAAATATGCCGCTGCGCACAGTGCATTTTCCAAGAGCGAAATTTACCGCCGCTGCCTGGAGTAAGGCGCGGCCTGAAAGGCGGAAAGCATATGAAGCTGCTGGTCGTTTCCGACGTCCACGGAGATTTGGACGCGCTGGAACGCGCGGTGGATGCCGAAGCGGATGCAGACGCCGTTATTTTTTTGGGAGACGGTCTGCGGGAAGCGGAGGACCTGCAGGATATGCGCCCGGAGCTGAAGATTTACAGCGTGCGGGGCAACTGCGATTATGCCTCCTTTGCCCCGCCGGACGGGCTGGCCGCTTTCGGCGGTGTGTTATTTTATTATACACATGGTAATTTATATAATGTAAAAAACGAACTGGATACACTTGCTGATGCGGCACGTGCACGCGGTGCGGACGCAGCGCTTTATGGACATACCCACTGTGCTGGCTGCGAGGAGCGGAGCGGTGTGGTGCTTTTCAACCCCGGCGCGCTTTCCCGGGTGCAGGGGCGCGGCAGCTATGGTGTGGTCATGGTGGAAAACGGCGCGCCGCGTTTTGAGCACAGACGGGTTTGATACGCGCCTGTCCCGAGATAAAGGAGAGCGGCAACTGTAAAAAACCGCCGCCCGCGCAGCCCTCATAAGAGGGAATCCGCGGGCGGCGGTTTTTTGATTGTTCCGTAATGCTTACCCGGTTGGACGCGGGACGGCATGCAAGGCCTGAAAAAACGACCTCGATGACCGTGGCGGGATGTACGATCAGAGCAGATAGCGAAAAATTTCATCCCGCTGCTCGTATTCACACAGCACAGAAAGGCCGAAGCAGAATACACGCTGTGCTTCCGACAACGGGCTTGGCAGCGGCGCGTCCTCCAATGCACAGCGCGCCAGCGCATCCCGCTGGGCCGGGGTGAGCAGAGCTTCCGCTTCCTCAAACGTCATAGCCA
>OGMW01002801.1_pt1 | contig 10435 bp, 8 predicted proteins | sample 1573281 | NCBI WGS metagenome assembly OGMW01 (sample SAMEA2581907, study PRJEB24529) | metagenome | biome: Human gut stool | place: China | collected 2011
TGTGGATCAGGCGGACAGCGGAAGAGGTCTTGTTGATGTGCTGGCCGCCGGCACCGGAGGAGCGGTAGACCTGCATCTCGATGTCCTCGGGGCGGATGTCCACCTGGATGGTGTTGTCCAGCTCGGGCATGACTTCCAGAGAGGCAAAGCTGGTCTGACGGCGGGCGTTGGCGTCAAAGGGAGAGACTCGCACCAGACGGTGGACGCCGTTCTCGCTCTTGAGCAGGCCGTAGGCGTTGGCACCCTTGACCATCATGGAAGCGCTCTTCATGCCGGCCTCGTCGCCGTCCTGATAGTCCAGCACCTCGACGGTCATGCCGTGAGCCTGCGCCCACTTGTTGTACATCCGGTAGAGCATCTCAGCCCAGTCCTGTGCCTCGGTGCCGCCGGTGCCTGCGTGGAAGGTCAGGATGGCATTGCTGTGGTCGTACTCACCGTTCAGCATGGTCATCAGCTGCAGCTCGTCCACAGCCTTGCCCACGGCGTTGACGGCCTCTTCGGCCTCCGGCACCATCTCGGGGTCGTACTCCTCGTCCAGCATGACCAGCATGGTCTCGGCGTCATCGTACAGGCCCTGCAGCTTCTCGAAGCGGGTCAGCTTGCCCTTCAGGTCGCCCACCTCGTCGAAGACCTTCTTGCTCAGCTCAGCGTCGTCGTAGAAGCCGGGGCGGGACATGGTGTGCTCCAGCTCCTGCACGCGCTTGCGGGAAGCGTCGATGGCCAGCGCCTCCTCCAAGTCCTTTACAGCGGTGTGGTATTCAGCCAGCTGTACTTTCAGTTCATCAGTGGTGATCATCGTTTTATTCCTCTCGTCTCAAAAAACAGGAGCAGCCTCTTCATCATCAGCCACGCACACGGGCAGGCCCGTCTTAGTACAACCTCTCAGTCTCGCTGACGCTCGACAGCTCCCCTAGTAGGGGAGCCTCTGGCGAAACCGTTCACTTTGCGGGGACTGCCAAAGCCTCCCCTACCAGGGGAGGTGGCACGCCGTAGGCGTGACGGAGAGGTTGTACGAAGGAAAGCCTGCCCGAGGACTCGGCCAGTGACGGAGAGATTTACTCCTAAAAGATACAGTTTATACACAGATACTTCATTAGTATACCCAGAATCCATGATAAAGTAAAGAGGAAAAAATACCATTGTGCTGGAAATTTGAAGATTTCCGCCTTTTCTTTTCCGCATTTTAAGTGTATAATACTGATAAACTACCCTATTCATTGGAGGATGTTATGCCAAAATACTATGGCTGTCCGTGTGAAGGCTGCGGCAAGCCCCTCACACTTCAGGATGACATCGTGGTCTGCCCCGACTGCGGCGCGCCTTATCACCGCGTCTGCTACGAGAAGCTGAGCCAGTGCATCCACCGCCCCGCCCACGCCGCCGGCTACGAGTGGAAGTTCCCCTACGAGGAGAGCCAGCTCCGCACCTGTCCGTCCTGCGGCGAGCGCACCCTGCGGGATGAGGAAACCTGCCGCTGCTGCGGTGCTGTGCTTCCCCCCGAGGGGCAGGAGCCTCCTTCTTCCCGCGGCAGCGATGAAGAGACTTTCGACTACTCCCAGATGTACCGTCAGTTCGGCACTTCCACCGACCCGGAGAAGGAGTTTTTTGAGGACGCCTTCGGCAAAGAGGCCAAGATGGACGGCATCGCCCGTCAGGACTGGCTGGACTATATCGGCCCCGCCGCCCCCGCTTACCTCGCCGCTTACAGCCGGATGCAGCTCCAGAAGAGCAAAGTATCCATGAGCTTTTCGGCCCTGCTGTTCGGCCCCTTCTACTTCTTCTACCGCAAGGCGTGGAAACCGGCCTTCGGCTTTCTGGCCGCTGAACTTCTGCTGGCAGCGCCCACCTTTATCGAGATGCTGCAGCTCTCCGGCAGCGCCCTCGCCCCCGCCATGAGCGCTTCCGCTCTGACGGTATTTGCCCGGGTCTGCTCTGTCCTCAGCTTCGTGCTGATGCTGGTGCGCGGTATGTACGGCAAGTGGCTCTACCGCAAGAGCGCCGCCGACCACATCCGCCGCATCCAGTCCGAGTTCCCCGACGCCCAGCAGCGTCAGGCCGTGCTCCGCGCCCAGGGAGGCGTCAGCCTTGGGGCCGTGCTGCTGTGTATGCTGCTGCTGATGGTGGGGGGCAGCGCCTTTACCCTGCTGCTGGGCCCCGATCTGCAGGCTCTGCTTACTGCTCTTGCCGGCTGAGGCACCCTCAGCCGAGACTATAAACCAAAGGAGTCTGAATCATGAAAAAGATCACCAAGGCGGTCATTCCGGCAGCAGGTCTTGGCACCCGGGTGCTGCCCGCCACCAAGGCGATGCCCAAAGGAATGCTCCCCCTCGTGGACAAACCCGCCATCCAGTATCTGGTGGAGGAGGCTGTCCGTTCCGGCATCACCGACATCCTTATCATCGTGAGCCGCAATCAGGACATCATCCAAGACCACTTTGACCGCAGCCCTGAGCTGGAAGCAAAACTTGCCGCTCCCGGCAAGGAGAAGATGCTGGAAGAGTGCCTCGGCATCTCCGATCTGGCCAACATCTTCTTCGTCCGCCAGCAGCAGACCCTCGGCCTCGGCCACGCTGTCAGCATGGCTAAGCCCTTCACCGGCGACGACCCCTTCGTGGTCATCTACGGTGACGACGTCATCTGGGGCGAGGACCCGGTCTGCGCCCAGCTCATCCGTGCCTACGAGGAGTTCGGCCGTCCGGCTGCCGGCGTGTCCGCCGTGCCTTGGGCCGACGTGAGCCGTTATTGCAGCCTCAAGACCACCCCCATCCATGACAATTACTTCTTTGTGGACGATATGATCGAGAAGCCCAAGAAGGGTCAGGAGTTCAGCAACTACTCCATTCTGGGCCGTGTGCTGCTGACCCCGGAGATCTATGACATCCTCGCCAGGACCAAGCCCGGTGCCGGCGGCGAGATCCAGCTGACCGACGCCATGGCCGAGTATGCCCGCAACTACGGCGGCATGACGGCTGTGGAGTTCACCGGCAAGCACTACGACATGGGCAACAAGCTCAAGGTCGCTGAGGCACAGGTGGAGCTGGCCCTGCAGCACCCCGAGATCGGCGAGGCATTCCGCGCCTACCTGAAAGAGTTCTGCAAGACGCTGTAACTTATCCAGCGAAAAGAGCTTCGGGATTTTCCGAAGCTCTTTTCTATGCCCCTGAATGACAACCAAAAAGCGCCCTCACCTTGTCATCGGTGAGGGCGCTTTGCTGATCGCTGATTATTTTGATTGGGTTGATTATCTCAGATTAGTCGCTGACGTAGGGCATCAGAGCAACGTGACGAGCACGCTTGATAGCCACGGTCAGTGCGCGCTGATGGAAAGCGCAGGTGCCGGTAACACGGCGGGGAATGATCTTTGCACGCTCAGAGACGTACTTACGCAGACGGGGAACGTCCTTGTAATCGATGGTGTCGATGCGATCGACACAGAAGCTGCAAACCTTCTTGCGGCCGCGACGCATGGGGCGTGCGGGACGAGAGCCTTCGGTTCTTTCAAAAGCCATTGCTTATTACCTCCTATTGGATTTTTAACGGATGGACCGTTTCGGGTCAGAACGGCAGGTCGTCGCTGTCGTCGATGACGGCGAAGTCATCTGCATTGCCGGCGGAATAGCTGGGAGCTGCCTCCACAGCAGCCGGACGGGCAGGGGCTGCGTTCTGGTAGGACGGAGCAGCATTCTGATAGCTGCCGCCGCCCTGATTGCTGCCATTCGATTTGGAGCCAGCAAAGTTGACGTTGTTTGCCACGACCTCCACAGCGGTACGGTTGTTTCCGTTCTTGTCCTGATACTGGCGGGTCTGGAGACTGCCTTCGATGGCGATCAGACTGCCCTTCTGGAAATACTTGGAGACGAACTCTGCCTGCTGGCGCCATGCGACGATGTCGATGAAATCGGCCTGACGCTGCTCGCCCTGACGGGCAAAGTTGCGGTCACACGCAATGCGGAAGCTGCACACATTGGTGCCGCTCTGGGTGGTGCGAAGCTCGGGATCCGCCACGAGGCGGCCCATGATCGCTACAACATTCAACATAATACGGACTCCTTTTTCGTCACGAAAAGATTACTCCTCGTGGGCAACGATCAGGCTGCGCATAACGCCCTCAGTGATCTTGTACACACGGTCGAGCTCAGCGGGGAAGCTGGGGTCAGCAGTGAAGTTGATCACGGTGTAGACGCCTTCCTCCTCATCGTTGATGGGGTAGGCCAGACGGCGCTTGCCCCACTCATCGATGGAATCGATGGTACCGTTAGCCTCGATCAGGGACTTGAACTTACCGATGAGAGCGGAAGAAGCCTCCTCGTCGAGAGCAGCGCTGGTAATCAGCATGGTTTCGTACTTTGCCATTTTGTAGCACCTCCTTTTGGACTTAAGGGCCTCAAGAATATGAGGCCAAGGGTACACAGCCAGCGCGGCGTCGCGCGGACTGTGCGGCGTGTCTGTTCAGACAGCAACTTATTATAGCAAGCCCCGCAAAAATTGTCAAGCCCTCCCGCAGGATTTTTTTCGTATTTTTGAGCGCATGACAGCAAAATCTCCCCCATCATTCTTTTTATGTTTTTCCAGTATATCCGTCATATCTCTTTTATATGGCATCCTTAGTCATTTCCAAGTCAGTTTTCCTTTGCATTTCGCCGAAAGATGGACTATAATAAAAGATGTGCTTCTCCCCTTCTGTCTTTGTGCGCGGCGCATGGCAGGGCTTACGGGGGAGCGAAACGACTGCTAACGTCAAAGGAAGGATCATTTATGTATTCCATTTTTCGGAATCTCGCCCTCATCCTCATCAGCGCCAAGTTCTTCGCGCTGCTCGCCCGCAAATGCCGGGCGCCGCAGGTGGTGGGTGAGATCATCGCGGGCCTCGTCATCGGGCCCTGTCTGCTGAACCTCGTCCAGCCCAGCGACTCCATCGCCATTTTTGCTGAGATCGGTGTCGTGCTGCTGATGTTCACCACCGGCCTCGGCACCAACCTTCAGGAGCTGATGCGGGCCGGCCCCATCGCTACCCTCATCGCCTGCGTGGGCGTAGCCGTTCCTCTGGCGGGCGGCACCCTGCTCTACAGCCTGTTCTACGGCTTTTCGGCGCTGGGCAGCCCGGAGTTTTATCGGGCGCTCTTCATCGGCACCATCATGACGGCCACCAGCGTCTCCATCACCGTGGCCACCCTGCAGGAGCTGGGCAAGCTCAAGAGCTTCCTCGGCACCACCATCGTCAGCGCAGCCGTCATTGATGATGTCATCGGCATCGTGGTGCTCACCTGTGTGCTGGGTGCCAGCGGCGGCACAGACACCAGCCTCGTCGATGTGCTGATGGACACCGTCCTCTTCTTCATCGCAGCCATCGTCATCGGCCTCATCATCCACAAGGCCATGCTCTGGCTGGACCATCGCAACCCCCACACCCAGCGCATCACCATCGTCAGCCTCGCCTTCTGCTTTGCCATGGCCTACATCGCCGAGCAGTACTTCGGCATCGCGGACATCACGGGCGCTTACATTGCCGGCATCGTGCTCTGCTCCCTTGAGGATGCGTCCTACATCGAGCGCCGGGTGGACATCAGCAGCTACACCCTCTTCGCCCCCGTCTTCTTCGCCAGCATCGGCCTGAAGACCGACATCAGCGGCCTCACCCCCACTATCCTGCTGTTCAGCGCCTGCTTCGTGATTGTCGCCCTGCTCACCAAGATCATCGGCTGCGGCCTCGCCGCGAAGGCCTGCCGCTTCAACTGGTCGGACTCTCTCAAGGTGGGCGTCGGCATGATGACCCGCGGCGAGGTGGCCCTCATCGTGGCCCAGAAGGGCCTCGGGGTCGGTGTGGTGGACCCTGTTTACTTCACCGCCGTCATCCTGCTCATCGTCGTGTCCTCTATCGTGACGCCGCTGGCGCTGAAGGGGCTGTTTGCGAAAGCATAAGTTATCAGAAAGCCCCCTCTTCCGACTGGAAGAGGGGGCTTTCTGTTTATCTTACTGATTTTCTTCTAAAACTCAAACCACCTGAATGCGGCCTGCGCCGTAGGGATTCTCGTAGTTCAGCAGGTAGCCCGGATAGCTTGCCAGCGGGCTGTTGGCACTGCTCAGAACAGGCATATCGTTCACAGCGTCGAAGATCATGGCGTAGGTGGACATGACGAGGTAGTCCTCAGAGACATAGTCCTTGATGAGCTCTGCGCCGTCGAACATGGCGAAGCCATCGCCCAGATTGCGCAGGGTGTAGTTCATGCCGGCCAGCGCATAGGTGCGGTTCAGGTCCAGCGGCTCGTAAGCGCCGGTCTTCTTGTTGTAAATGCGCACGTTCTGGACGCGGGGCGTGCCGGTGGCGCTGCCCATCCAGACATTCTTGTCGTCGGTGGGGACGGTGTTGGGGATGTCGGTGTGGATCTCGTAGGTCGCACCGGCAACATGCAGGAAGCCGCCGTTCTCCTTGCCCTCCGGGCCGACGAAGCGGGCGCCGAATTCCAGAGCATCCTGGATCTGCTTGCCGGTAACAGACATCAGGCAGGCCACGTTGCCGAAGGGGCTGACCTGCTTGCAGGTCTTGAAGGTCCACTTGCCGGCGTCCACATCGGTGCGGATGCCGCCGCCGTTCATCATAGCGATGTCGCAGTCCAGCTGCTCGACCTCATTGAAGTAAGTATAGATGCCGTCGGCCACGAAGTCGCCGAGGTTGGTCTCGCCCGTACGGATGCGGCGCTTGCCGGTAGCGGGGTCGTTGATGTAGAATTTGATGTCCGTGGTGGCGATCTGCTCGCCCAGCATAGCGTCCACGTCGTTGATCCAGGCTTCTGCGGTAGCAGCCACAGCGGCGTCGGAGACATCAGCGGTGGAGATGAGCTCGGTGGTGATCGCGCCGTCCTCGGCGATGGTCATCTTACCGACGTTTGCCAGATAAGAGCCGGTCTGGGTCAGGGTGACAGCCTTGCCGGCTGCATCGTAGACCTGCTTGTTCTCCATGACGGTGTGAGAGTGGCCGTCGATGAAGGCGTCAAAGCCGGTGGTGTTGGCAATGACTTCCTCACTGGTCCAGGGAGAGGAGGACGGGTCAACGCCCAGATGGCCCAGACCGATGATGATGTCTGCGCCCAGGGTCTTGGCCTTGTCGATGGCCTTCTGGACGGCGTCGTACAGCTTCCTGCCGTCGTCACCGCCCAGGATGTCGTAGATGTACTTGGTCTGCTTGGCGTTCATGAAGTAAGCAGGAGTGGACTTGGTGAAGGACTCGGGGGTCGTGATGCCCACGAATGCGATCCACTTGCCGCCTGCGGGGAACAGCTTGACAGCGGGCAGGACGCGCAGGCCGGTGCGCAGGTCCACCCAGTTGCAGGAGACATAGGGGAAGTCCGCTTCCTTGATGATGGCCTTTGCGCGGGCCATGCCGTAGTCGAACTCGTGGTTGCCCAGAGTAGCGATGTCGTAGCCAGCCTCGTTCATCAGCTCGATGATGGTAGCGCCGTTGTCCATGGAGCCGTAGGCAGTACCCTGAATATGGTCGCCAGCGTCCACCAGCAGGACGGGCTTGCCCTCATCCACGTAGCCCTGCTTCATGGCAGCGATCGCGGCATAGGTCAGTTTGGGAGACTTGTTGTCGATGTAGGTGTGGACATCGTTGGTGTACAGGATGGTGACAGCGGCATCCTTGCCCGTCAGGAAACCGGCCGAAGCCTGAGGAACGGCAGCAGCCATGGCGGAGGCAGCGGCGGTGACACCGGCAGCCTTCAGGAAATTGCGGCGAGAAATAAAGTGTTTCACGAAAAAGAACCTCCTTTATGTTCCAGACCAGTTTTTGCGGCACAGCCTCTCTTCCGCTGTGCCGCATTCTTTGTTTTAAGCTTACCACAGAACCGCCGAAAGAGCAAGCACAAAGATGGTCATTCTGCATAATAGTTTTCTTTGTGAGTACGACTTTTTATGAAATCTCGCGCAAATCAGCACAAAAGACCGGGCCGCTGCTTCCTGCCTCAGGCTTGCAGCGACCCGGTCTTCCGGTTATGGAGGGATCAAAAATGGAGTGTTATTGTCAGATCGCGTGATACTGGCGCAGGAACTTCTCGAGGTCGGTGCCTTCGATCTTCTTCAGCGCCTCCTTCAGGGCGATGCGGCCCATAAGGGGCAGCTCCATATCCGTGAGCTTCCGGCCATCCCGCAGCTTCACCGAGGCATCCACCAGCGCCCGGACGTCATAGGTGCTGCCCCAGACCTCCGGCACGCCCCGGTCGATGTTCAGCAGCCGGTACACCGCCTCCATGCCGGTGCGCATGGAGTATTCGGTGGTGAAGATGGTGTCCCGGCCGGTCTCGGCGAACTGACCGAGGAAGGCAAAGTTCACCGCATCCTTCGGCACGATGTCGGGGCGGTCGCCCTTCGCGCGGGGCATGAAGAAGGCGTCGATATAGGGCATCATGACCGGCACGGTGTTGGCGCTGTGCTCGGCAAGCTCTGCGATGTCCTCCACCGGCACGCCCAGATGGTAGAGCCACTCCATGCAGATCTCCCGGCCGGTGCAGTCCCGCATGGGCTTTTTGACGTAATCGCCGGGCTTATCGCTGAACAGGCCGTACACCCAGACGCAGAGCTGGTCTTTGGGCTGTGCGCGGAACTGCTGCTGCCGGTTCAGGGTCCAGCTCAGCAGCCAGGCCGAATCCTTCACGGTGACGATGCCGCCGGTGACGGTGCGGCCGCTGAAGGGGTCGCGCTTGCAGATCTTCTGGATATACCGGGGGATCTTCTCATCCAGCGTCGTGATGGTGGCGCTTTCCCAGTTGCTCAGCTCCGGCTGGCTGCAGAACTTTTCCGGGTGGCCGAAGGAGTCGTCCAGCGCGGCGATGCGCTTCCAGAGGTCCCAGCCGTTGCCCGGCTTGATGGCGGGGTCGAAGCCCGTGGCCTTGTTCTGTGCGCCGACGGTGCAGCTCTCCACGCAGCCGCCGTTGGTGATAAAGAGCAGGTCGTCCTCGGTGAGGTCGATGGTCTCCACCGCGCCCTTGTGGTCTACCGTGATGCCCGCCGCATTGCTCCAGATTTCTTCATGCCAAGGAGAGACCGAATCCGGCAACTCCGGCAACGCGAACATTTTCATTTCCATTTCGGGAGGGGTCTGGCTGGCCATCTCCGTAGGAATCCATGCGCCGCAGAACAGCAATCCCGCTTTGCCTTGCGTGAATAACGCCTGCGCGGCCGGAAACACAGAACCTGCCGCTCCGTCTTGGAAATAACCATTCTCGCTGAATGTAGCCACATATTGCGCTGCTTTCAGAAAAGCAGGTTCGTCTGCAAAGGCTGCGTCCCCCTTAGCCGCCGCATGGATTTTTTCCATTGTCGTTAAGCGTTCGGCAAAGCGGATGAACCACCACTCATTATACAAATCGGTGGTACCATCCAATGTAACGGGGGCGATACCGTTCTCTTTTAAAGTTTCGCAGACATCCATCAGGTCATCCCAAGTATTCGGCACTTCCAGACCGAGCTCTCTGAACATCGCTGCATCATAGAAAAAGCCGTGTGTATACATACTCTCCGGAATGAAATAACTCACGCCGTTTATTTTCATGCTTTCCATCAGATTGGGTATAAAAGTTTCTCCCCATGTTTTGTCTTGGTCGTAAGCCGGTGTTGTGAGGGCTTCATCCAAAGGTTCAAACAGCCCCTCCTGCGCCAGAGGTGCCAAGACTCCAGTGTTCTGGATAATGATGTCAGGGAATCATCAGCTTCCTTATCATTCAGCTTTGTCTGAAATTGAGAGGCGATCTCGCGGCCACAGAACACGATTTCCACCTCTACATCAGGATATTCAGCACTGTAAGCATCCACAATGGACTGCTCCCAAGTAGAAATCGGTTCGCCTTCATTCATGTACGACCAAATCACCAGCTTGTCTGTGCCCACAGGCTGTGCAGAAGACCCGCTTCCCTCTCCCGAAGCAGGTGCAGATGACGGCGTGGAGGACGTTCCTCCACCGCAACCCGCCAACAGCGTGACAATCATTGCGATTGCAAGGAAAAGTGCGATCCGCTTTTTCATATCATGACCTCCATTTTTTATGATATATTTTCAATGGGTTTCCCCATTTGCGACTCTATCAAATCAGTTCTCAAGCTCCAATTCCCACAAATAAGAGGAACGGTCATTGTTATCGTTTTCGCCGGCATAAATCGTATTGGATCCGGCAAATATCATGTGATGAATTCGATCCGGCCGCAAGCCATCCTGCTCGCATACCACGTCTTGAGAAAACACCAGCTCTCTTTTTTCGGTATTATAAGCGAAAAGCTTAGTCTTATAGTGTTCACCGCAGATACCATAAAGCAGCCGATTTTCAGGATGAAAAGCCAGCGCGGGCAGCCTGCGGCTTTCAGGCGACGGGCAGCACAGCAATTCGGCTTGTGCAGTAGCGGGATCAAGTCGGATCAGCGAGCCCGCGTCGGTGCCGATGTAGATC
>OGMW01002808.1_pt1 | contig 10399 bp, 10 predicted proteins | sample 1573281 | NCBI WGS metagenome assembly OGMW01 (sample SAMEA2581907, study PRJEB24529) | metagenome | biome: Human gut stool | place: China | collected 2011
TGAGAACCCGGATGAAGTACCAGAGTATGGCTTTTGCAGGCGGCAGTGCGCTCAATCTCCTTTGCCAGGAATTCGACTGCAAGTTCAAATGTTTCAGGTTTTACAGAATTTCCCAGATTGATGATATAGGGAGCATGTACGATGATTTCGTCAATGCCATGTTCTTTCATATATTCCCAGGCAGGTGAAATATTTAGTTCACTGATTTCTTTGCGCCGTGTGTTCTGCGGAGCTCCTGTATAGAACATAAATGTGTTTGCGCCGTAGGAAACGGCTTCTTTTGCGGAACCAAGCAGCATCTCTTTACCGCTCATGCCCACGTGTGATCCTAATTTCATAACATATATCCTCTTCTTTCCTTATTATATAAATCCTTTCGGATGCGTGTACAAACAGCTTGCCGTAAAGCATTATACATGATAAAATAGCAAAATGAAAGAAAAATAGAACGGAGAGTGGAACAGAAGTGAAAACATTGTTGGAACTGATTACAATAGAAATGAAAGAAGCCTTTGAGGCAGCCGGTTATGATGCGGCATTTGCGAAAGTGACCTTGTCAAACCGTCCGGATCTGTGTGAATACCAGTGCAACGGAGCAATGGCAGCAGCAAAAACTTACAAAAAGGCACCGATCATGATCGCAAATGATGTGGTGGCAGGACTGCAGGAAAAAGACTGTTTTGAAATGGCAGAAGCGGTGAATCCGGGATTTATCAACCTGAAGCTGGCACCGGAAGTTGTTGCAGAGTATTTGAATGAGATGGCAGCAGATGAGAATCTTGGTGTTGAAAAAGAAAAGAATCCGAAAAAAGTTATTATTGATTACGGCGGACCGAATGTGGCAAAACCGCTGCATGTAGGACATTTGCGTTCTGCGATCATCGGAGAGAGTGTAAAGCGGATTCTGCGTTATAAAGGAAACAAAGTAATTGGTGATATTCATCTGGGAGACTGGGGATATCAGATGGGGCTGATCATTACAGAATTGCAGAAGAGAAAACCTGAGCTTCCATATTTTGATGAAAACTTCACCGGAGAATATCCGAAAGAGGCGCCGTTTACGATCGGAGAGCTTGAGGAAATCTACCCGACAGCCAGTGCTTATGCAAAAGAACATGAAGAGTATCGTGAAAAAGCACTGCAGGCGACGTTCCTTTTGCAGAACGGACATCCGGGATTCCGTGCGATCTGGAATCACATTATGGCAGTTTCTGTAGCAGATTTGAAGAAAAACTATGCAAATCTGAACGTGTCTTTCGATCTCTGGAAGGGAGAGGCAGATGCCCAGAAATATATTCCGGATATGGTGGAGATGCTCAAAGAAAAAGGATATGCGCACTATGATGAAGGTGCTCTTGTAGTGGATGTACAGGAAGAGACAGACAAAAAAGAAGTGCCTCCGTGTATGATCTTAAAGTCAGACGGGGCTGCACTGTATGACACGACAGATCTGGCGACACTGGTAGAGAGAGAAGAACTGTACCAGCCGGACGAAGTGATTTATGTGGTAGATAAGCGTCAGGAGCTTCACTTTGTACAGGTATTCCGCTGTGCAAAGAAGACCGGAATCGTAAAACCGGAGACAGAACTGGAATTTTTAGGATTCGGTACGATGAACGGAAAAGACGGCAAGCCGTTTAAGACAAGAGAAGGCGGCGTGATGCGTCTGGAAAATCTGATTCGTGAGATCAACGAAGAGATGTACAAGAAGATTATGGACAACCGCACGGTTTCCGAGGAAGAGGCAAAGAAGACTGCACAGATGGTAGGACTTGCTGCGATCAAATATGGTGATCTTTCCAATCAGGCATCCAAGGATTATGTCTTTGATGTAGACCGCTTTACTTCCTTTGAAGGAAATACGGGACCGTACATTCTGTACACAATTGTCCGGATCAAGTCGATCCTGAATAAATACCAGGAAGAAAACAGTCTGGAGGATCTGGTGATCAGAGAGGCATCCAGTGAATTTGAAAAAGCACTGATGCTGGAATGTGCAAAATTCAATGATGTGATCGAGACAGTTTATGAAGAGACAGCGCCGCACAAGCTGTGTGCATATATTTATGATCTGGCCAACGCATTTAATAAATTCTATCATGAGACAAAGATCCTTTCAGAGGAAGACGCAGAGAAGAAGAAAGGTTATATCGCGCTTTTGAAACTGACAAAAGAGGTTCTGGAGAGTTGTATCGATCTGCTTGGATTTGAAGCGCCGGAGAGGATGTAGGATATGACGGAAAAATTGTTTTATCTGGACAGTCATCTGCAGAGATTTTCTGCGCAGGTAGAGCAGTGTGTCCCGGATGGAGAAAACTGGCAGATCGTGCTGGATCGGACTGCCTTTTTTCCGGAAGGGGGAGGACAATATGCGGATACAGGGATACTTGGCAGTGCGCGAGTGCTGGATGTGCAGGAAAAGGATGGTGTGATTTTTCACAGGACAGATGCGCCTCTTTCGGTTGGAGACTGTGTAGAGGGAAGGATTGACTGGGATCTTCGTTTTATGAAGATGCAGCAGCATACCGGAGAGCATATCGTTTCCGGGTTGGTTCATAAAAGGTTTGGGTATCAGAATGTGGGATTCCATCTGGGAAGTGAAGACTGCACGATGGATTTCAACGGAGAGATTACCAAAGAGGAGATTCGCGAGATTGAATGGGAAGCCAATCGGGCAGTGGTGCGAAATCTGGAAGTGGAAGTGACCTATCCGGATCAGAAAGTACTTCAGACGCTTGTATACCGCAGTAAGATTGAGATTGAAGGTCAGGTACGGATCGTGACGATCCCGGAATATGATGTGTGTGCGTGCTGTGCGCCGCATGTGAAACAAACAGGGGAGATCGGGCAGATCCGTCTGACGGGAGTGCAGCGTTATAAAGGCGGCGTCCGTGTGACCATGCTCTGTGGATTCCGTGCGTTGGAGGATTACCGCAGGAAAGCAGAGAGTACAGGGTGTATTTCTTCTGCTCTGTGTGTGAAAGAAGAAGACGTGGCGCAGGGGGTAGAAAAATTAAAAAATGACTGTACAGAATGGAAGCAAAGATATGCGCAGTTAAAGCGAGACATGCTTGCCATTCGTGCAGAAAGGCTGGCCGGGCAATCGGAGGATGTGATTGTGTTTGCGGATGATCTGGAGGGAGAAGAGCTGAGGATTCTGATGAATCTTGTTCTGGATCATGGCAAACGGCTCTGTGCAGTATTTGGCGGAGATGAGGAGCATGGTTTCCGTTATGTGATCGGAAGCAGGATATTGGATATGAGACCGCTTGCAAAAGAACTGAATGAGACATTTCATGGCAGAGGCGGCGGAAAATCGGAGATGGTCCAGGGCAGTGTGCAGGGAAATGAGAGTGAGATGAGGGCATGGATACAGGAGAAAGCGAGGAAAATGAATGGATAGAAATTCAGAACCGGTGAAATTCTGGCATGTATGTGGTCCACTCTTATTGTATTGGGTGATTCAGTTTGTTGCCCAGTTAGTGGCAGAGCTTGCGGTGATGATTCCGCATATCGGTCAGGTTATGGATTATGACGCACTGGAAAAGAGCACTACGACAGAAGAGATGACCAAGGCGATTATGAGCAGTGTGCAGGGAATGTACGAGATCGTGGGTAAATATATTATGCCGATTCTTGCGTTCAGTGCGCTTTGTACGTTGTTTTTGACGGTACCGCTGTTTTTGAAAGACCGGAAGAAGGAACGAATACTTTATAAACAGGCAGTGAAAGTTCCGGGAGTCAAGAAGTATCTGGTCGTTTTCGGACTGGGAAGTGCATTTTGTATCGGATTAAATTGTCTGATGATGTTGTCTGCCCTGGCGTTGTCCTCCTTCGCGTACAGCGATGTGGATATGCAGACGAATGTGGTCGTGCAGTTGATTTGTATGGGGATCATCGTGCCGGTTGCGGAAGAGTTGATGTTCAGGGGGCTTGTTTTTAAAAGATTCCGTGAAAAGAGCACATTCTTTAGTGCGGCGCTGCTTTCGTCTTTGATTTTCGGATTGATGAACGGGAATCTGCTGCAAATCCTCTATGTCGGAGCGATGGGAATGGTGCTTGCCTATTCCTATGAGATTTGTGGGACGATCAAGGTGCCGATCCTGCTTCATATTACAGTGAATGTGATGGGAATTCTTCTGACAGACAGTGCACTGGGAGCCTGGATCCAAGGCGATATCATGCGTCTTGGAGGGGCGGTTATAGTCAGTGCCTTTGTCGGTTCTTCCATGTATGTGCTTTTGAGGGGGATGAAGAAGCAGGAAGTACCGCCTGTTGAATAAAGCTTTTAGGAAAAAGATTACGGTTTACGCCGGTGGGGGTGAATCGTAATTTTTTTGTTTATTAATATTTAAGAATTTATACATTGACTTTCAGGAGTCAGAGACGTATAATTCATACATAACTTAATCGACGGAAGTTCTTCCGGCAGAGGTTATAAGTTCCATGGATCGTAATGAGATCCAGTCAAGAAATCAAGTGTTAATTTCTAACAGATTTCAGTTATTTTAAGTGTTTTATAATGAATCATATATGGCAATAGTCTGTAGAAGATACAGGCTCAGTTCTGATATTCCTGTCTGAGAAAATCATTTCTATTTTTATCTTACGATCTTACAGATTTCCGGAATGCAGAAAATAATTATCGATTTAAACTTTCAAAGTTTAAATAATACAACAATATAAAATCGGCAATATATGTGCAGAAAAAGAAAGGAGGAAGTCTGATGAGAAGAGAAAAAGATGAAAAAGGCTGAAATTCTATAAAAATCCGGTAAAAAGTAAACAAAATCATGAAAAAGAATCAAAAGGAGTAGAAAAGTATGAAAGCATTTATGGAAGAATATGGAGTAATCGTAGTAGCAGCAATCGTCATCATGATCATTGTAGTAGCAGCATCACCAATCGGAGACAGCATTAAAAGCGGAATTATGGAAGCAGTACAGAAATTGACGAACGCACTTGCAGATGCAAATGGAGTCAGCTAATGAAAATATCCAGGGAAGCATGGGATTTGAAAGAGGAGTGCTTCGGACCGCTGCTCCCATATGTAAAAGATCAGCAGGTTACAGACATCAATTATAACGGGACTGATGTGTGGATCGAACATTTAAAATATGGGATTCGAAAAGCTCCGGTGAATCTGACACCGGAGTTCGCAGGCCGATTTAGCGTTCTGATTTCTAATATTGTGAGTGAACAAATCAATAAATTTAATAATGTTCTGGAAGCGGAGACGGACACTCTCAGGATTTCGATCATTCATCCAAGCGTGACAAATACAGGGTATTCCATCTCTATTCGAAAAACACCGGCGGTTATGCGTATGACAGAAGAAAAAATGCTGGCCGATGGATACTGTTCCAGAGAGGTGCTTCTGTTTCTGAGAAATTGTATGGAAGCAAAATTGAATATGGTCTTTTGCGGGTGTCCGGGAGCAGGAAAAACAGAATTGCTGAAATTTTTAACACAATTTATACCGAAGCACGAAAAGGTGATGACCATTGAAGATAACCTTGAGATTCATTATCGGGATATTAATCCGGGGGCAAACTGTGTGGAACTGAAAGTAGATGAAGAATTTTTCTCCTATACGAAAGCAATCAAATCTGCACTTCGGCAAAGTATCTTTTAGAATGCTTTTCGACAGGTCTTCACGGACTGACGACACTACACACAGATGATACGAGGAAGATTCCTGACCGGATTCAGAATATGATGCAGGATTCTTACGCGGCATCCAGAATGGAAAATGACATCTATAGTTTTTTGAATGTAGGAATATTGCTCTGCAAAAAGGCAACCGGAAATGGAAAGGTCTTTCGGTTTGTCGATCAGATCTGCCTGTTTGACAGAATCGGAGAAGAAAACCGAAAGTATCTGATCGTGGAAAATGGAAAAGTAGTGTCCAGAGAAATTTCTGAGAATATTAGAAAAAAATTTCAATGGGCAGGAATAAGATCCCCCTTTTTGGGAGAAAGTGAGGGGAAAATGGTGTGCAGGTAAAACAAAAAAAGAAAAGGCGAAAAAGGCACATGTTTCACTATTGGAATCCGAAACTGCTGAATCTGGAGATTCAGCGGTGTGGATACACATTCAGTGCTTCGTCCTATGTGAAATATCTGTTGGCGGTCTATCTGGGAATTGCAGGATTTGCCTATCTTTTTCAACTGCAGGTTTTCTTTTCAGTGATTGTAATGGCAGCGGCATCGATATTTGTGCCAACGGTATTTTTAATGAATTATAAAAATCTGTATGAAGAAAAGAAGTTTGAAGATCTGACTGCCTATATGGAACAGCTTTTATATTCGTTTAAACGCAGGGCAAAGATTTTAACGGCGCTGGAAGATACAAAATTATTGTTCCGTCAGGGAGAGAGCCGTTTATACAATGGAATCGAATATGCAGTAGAGCATATCCAGTCCGCACAAAGTGAGGGAAACATTTATCAGGAGGCGTTTTCAGAAATTGAAAAAGAGTATGGATGTAAAAGATTGTATAAGATCCATGATTTTTTGATGCAGGTAGAGCAGTCGGGAGGAAGCCCGGATGCAGCGATTGAGATTTTACTGAATGACAGAAAAATGTGGATTGAGAGGATTTATGGTCTGCAGAAAGAAAAAAAGAATATCAAGGTCAAGGTAACGATCGGGATCGGACTCTCTTTTCTGATCTGTGCCATGAGTATTCTGATGCTGCCCAAAGAGTTTGATATCACACAGAATCCAATTTCTCAGGCGGTTACGACAGGAGTGGTGATTCTCAATATGCTGATCTGGTATGCAGCGCAGAAAAAACTTTCCGGCAGTTTGATCTTATCAGATGAAGATGTCGATGAAGCGGAAATTCGGGAAAAATATAAGTATGTTGTGAAGGGAAACCGGGAAAAGGAAAGGCTTAAATATAGTATCATTGGATGTATCTTCGGTGTGACGGCGATCTTACTGGGGAATACTGTGGGGATGACAGCAGCAGGTGCGGCGGGTGCAGCAGCAATCTGGATGTTGACGCAGGAGAAGCGAAAATATAAACATGCCAGAAAACGTGTATTACGTGAGGTGGAAAAACAATTTCCGGAATGGCTGATGAATCTGTCCCTGCAGCTTCAGACGGATAATGTGCATGTATCTTTAAAGAAGACAATACCGGACGCACCGTTTATCTTAAAACAGGATTTAACGCGACTGGTAGAAGAAATCGAACAGCAGCCGAATGCACTTCAGCCTTATCTCCGCTTTATGAGAGAGTTCCAGATTCCGGATGTGCTTTCTGCAATGAAGATCTTGTATTCCATGGCAGAATTTGGAATTGGAGATATGGGAGGGCAGATTGATGCGCTGGTACAGAGAAATACCGTTATGATGGATCGGGCAGAGCGTTTGAAGGAAGAAGATCTGATGGCAGGTGTTGGGTTTCTTGTACTGCTTCCAATGATCACGGGAGTCGTAAAAATGCTCGCAGATCTGGTACTGGTCATTTTGGGGATTTTGTCTGTTGTAAATACAATTTAGAAGGTTTGAGAGAAAAGAGGGCGATATCATGAAAGAATTTTTGGAAGAATACGGTTCGATCATCGTAATTTCAATCATCGGATATGCGGTCATGTCCGGTTTATGGAAAATTTTAATACAGGTAAGTTCTGTTTGAGAAGGAGAATAGCGGAATGAAAGAATTTATGGAAGAGTATGGCGGTGTGATCGTGACGTGTATGCTGGGAATCATGCTGCTTGGACTTTTGTATTCGCTGCTTGCTTCAGGAGGTCAGCTGCATAGGCTGGCAGAGCTGTTTTTTGACGGGATAGGGATAAAAATGTCAGGAGGGCAGATGTGAAGAGCTGGATCGGAGAATATGGAAAAATCGCAGCAATGGCAATTATCCTGGCCGTATTATTTGCATTTGTTTGGAATCGTACTGATCATGGATATCTGGGCGCGCTTTCAAAGGCAGAGCCAAAATCATTTTTAAAAGCAACCGATAATTCCGATTTTCTTGTACAGTTGAAACCGAGACCGGATCCGGTCTTGACGGTATCTGTCAGTAAACTGAAGTATCAAAGAAGATATGACCTTCTTCATGGAAAAGAAATCAGTGCCAGGGCTGTGGACGCGGATGGAAGAGAGCTTCCGGTCAGCGTGATAAAACTGATCGCTCCAGATGGAAGTCAGCTGGAAAAGGAACTAAATCCAGAGGCGTTTTGGACAGCGCAGAGAGGTGTTTATGATATTACTTATCAGGCAGAGGAAAACTATCAGGGGGCTTATATTAGAAAAGTAACAAAGGTATGTCGGGTTACAGTAGATTAAAGTGAGGTTGAAAGGAAAAGAAAAATGAAAGGTGCGATCGAAACAATGGTGGGAGTTGTACTGATTGCCTTCATGGCAGTGCTGAGTACTGCCTATATCAGCGCATCGTTGAATACACAGAAGGCACAGGCTTATCATTCTACAGTTGTAACAGAGATTGAAGCGAGTGATTATAATGCAGAGGTTCTGGAGAAATGTAAAAAGAAAGCGCTGGAAAACGGATATGAAAATCTGGATATTCACCTGGATGAAGGAACCAATATTCTTTACGGAGACAATGCACAGGGGAATGCAAAAGTGACATTGGCATACCGGTACACGATTCCACTTTTGAATATGCTTTTGGAGCATCAGATCACAGGATATGCAAAATAGAAAAAAGGGGAAAGGAGAGTATGCCAGGAACGGATGAGACATGCAGTGATGGGATTTTTTATTTTAATTATGCTGATTTTTGCAGGAGCATCGATTTATACGGCGGAGACAAAGACGATGCATCAGAATGAGCTGGACAGTATTCTGGGAGCAGCAATGGAAGAATCGATGGAGATTCTGACAGTGAATCCGACATATTCGATCGGGAAAGAGGTGGAAGGAAAAGAGCTGGCAGCAGATTTTATTCAGAATATGCTCATGCGAACAACCAGCAAATCGACATTTGAAGTAGAGATACTGACAGCAGATGCACAGAAAGGTTTGCTGGATGTGCGGGTGACGGAATATTATCGGCAGATATGGGGAAATGGAAAGGCGGTTGCCAGAAAAACTGTGATATTGGATGATGTAGAAGGAAAAGAAGAGGTTTTCTCTAAGATATCATTCTGGAAATCATACAAAAATAATAAAGTCGAGGAAAAACGTATTGTAAAGCAGGTGGTAGTTCCGGAGGGGATTTTGCTGCCAAAGGAAATACTGCCGGTTGAAAATGAAAGTGGAGATGAGAAAGTGAAAGGCTGGAGAGCTGTCGGCCAGTCGGAAAACACCATATATACAAAAGAAAATATCGGGACAGTGCAGGCGAAAGGCGATATGGATTTTGAAGCTGTTTATGAGAAAACCGGCAGTAAGGCAGATTAAAAAGGAAAAATATTACAAAAATATTAAAAAGTTATTGCTTTTTCATCACGTATCGAATATAATTCTTATTGTATGATTAAACTTGGCGATAATACCACACAATCCTTTCAAAATACCACAAACTGTATTGAAAAAGTGCGGAAAATCAGGTATTATGTAGAATATGTGGGGACATAAATAAGAATATTAAGGATAGGTGAAAGTATGAAAATGAAAAAAGTACGAAGTGTACTGCTTGCGGCAGCATTAACGTGTTCCATGATAGTTACACCTGTTATGGCGGCACCAGATGATACAACAAGTCTTCAGAATCAGAAAGAATCAGCTCAGAATGAAGTGAACGGTCTTCAGGCACAGCTGAATGAATTGTTTACAAAGACAAATGATCTGGAAACACAGCTGATCAACAAAGGGCAGGAGATTACCAAGGCTCAGGAAGACCTGGCTGTAGCAGAAGAGAAAAAGCAGCAGCAGTATGAAGATATGAAGCTTCGTATTAAATACATGTATGAGGAAGGCGATACTTCAGCATTAGAACGTATTGTAGCTTCCGGAAGTATCTCAGAGATGCTTACTCAGACGGAATATGTGGAGAAAGTACATACATATGACCGTGATAAGTTGCGGGAATATGCAGAGACAGTTCAGGAAGTAGAAGATCTGAAGACATCTCTGGAATCAGATATGACAAAATTGCAGAATCTGGATGAGGAGTACAAGACACAGACAGCAGAGCTGTCAAGTACGATTGAGTCCAAGAGAGCAGAAGTGTCTAACTTGGATGCAATGATTCAGGAAGCTGCAAGAGCGGCAGTAGAAGCTGCGAAAAAGGAACAGGAAAAGAACAACACGGTAAATAATGAAAATACCAATACACCGTCAGGCGGTGGAGATAATAGCGGTGGAACTGTAACGCCGGCACCAGAGCCGACACCGACACCAACTCCGGATCCGACACCAACTCCGGATCCGACACCAACTCCGACACCGACACCGGAACCAAATTACAATCCGTCTA
>OGMW01002830.1_pt1 | contig 10304 bp, 9 predicted proteins | sample 1573281 | NCBI WGS metagenome assembly OGMW01 (sample SAMEA2581907, study PRJEB24529) | metagenome | biome: Human gut stool | place: China | collected 2011
TGATTCCTATTACAGACGGTAAACGAATGTATAATATCTCTTGTAACCTGAAAGCGGCTTACGAATCGGAATCTAAAGAAGTGGTGAAGTCGTTCGAGAAATCAATCTTGCTCCACGTAATCGACGAAGCATGGAAAGAAAACTTGCGCGAACTGGACGAACTGAAACATTCCGTACAGAATGCAAGCTACGAGCAGAAAGACCCGCTATTGATTTATAAACTGGAATCTGTGACTTTGTTTGATGCTATGGTGAACAAGATCAATAACCAGACTATATCTATTTTGATGCGTGGACAAATTCCTGTACAGGAAGCTCCGGATGAATCAGCTGCACGCCGTGTAGAAGTGCGTCAGGCTGCTCCTGAACAACGCCAGGATATGAGCAAGTATCGCGAAAACAAAGAAAATTTGAGTGATCCGAACCAGCAGGCTGCTGCAAGTCAGGATACTCGTGAACAGCAGAAACGTGAACCGATTCGTGCAGAGAAGACAGTAGGTCGTAACGATCCTTGTCCATGCGGAAGCGGGAAAAAGTATAAAAACTGCCACGGAAAGAACCTTTGATTAATTAATAATTAAAAATTATAAATTAAAGGTTGGAAATTGTAGGGTAATGTGCTTTATGGCATAGTCTCTCTATATCCAACTTATAAAAGAAAGTCTCAAACGGTTAAAAACTGTTTGAGACTTTCTTTTATTCTTCCAAAGTTGTACTTTTGTTCAAATTACTAAATAGAACAAAACTATGGCAAAATCTTATTCACTGGCTTTCGTCACTATCTTCCTGCTGACACTGGGCAGCTGTCAGAGTTTGGAACAGATTTCCATTGATTATCTGCAACCTGCCGACTTGAGCTTTCCTCCGCAACTCCGGAAAGTAGCTATTGTGAATAACACCAGCGACGCCCCGGATAATAAACTGATAACAGAGACTGAAAAAATTAAAGAAGGTACACCATTGATAAGTCGTGCAACAGCTTATGCCAATGGAGATCCTAAGACAGCCACTGAATCACTGGCAGAAGAAATAGCACAGCAGAACTACTTCGATGAGGTGGTTATCTGTGATTCTGCCTTACGCGCCAATGATAAACTGGCCCGCGAAAGTACATTGAGCCAGGAGGAAGTGCGTCAACTGACTTCTAACCTGGGAGTGGACTTTATTATTGCACTGGAAAACCTGCAACTCAAAGCAACAAAGACTGTCCGTTATCTGGATGAGTTCAACTGCTTTCAAGGAGCGGTAGACGTGAAAGTTTATCCCACGGTGAAAGTTTATCTTCCCGAACGCAGCAGACCGATGACTACGCTCCATCCTAATGATAGCATTTTTTGGGAAGAGTTTGGAGGTACAGCCATAGAAGCCGCCACTCGCATGATTCCCGACAAGCAGATGCTGGAAGAAGCGGCAGCATTCGCAGGAACGGTTCCGGTGAAAAATATTGTCCCTATTTGGAAAAAAGGAACACGGTATCTTTATACTGGTGGTTCGGTTCCTATGCGTGACGCTGCCATTTATGTACGCGAAAATTCATGGGACGACGCATACGAACTTTGGCGTCAGGCTTTCGAAGGTACCAAGAACCAAAAGAAAAAAATGCGGGCAGCTCTCAACATTGCTGTTTACTACGAAATGAAAGATAGTTTGGCTAAAGCAGAAGAATGGGCAGAAAAGGCACAACAACTAGCTAAAAAAATAGATAAAAAGAACATCACAGATAGCCCTCAAGCTACCATTGATGATGTGCCGAATTATTATCTTACTACTTTGTATTTAGCTGAACTAAAGGAGAGAAATGCTCAATTACCCAAGTTAAAATTGCAAATGAGCCGATTTAATGATGATTTTTAAGGAAATTGTGTATCAAATCTTATTTTTTTTATACCTTTGAACTTATAAAAAGAAGGAACCCATGAAATTGAGCCAACAATCATTATCTATTATCGAATCGGCTATCCAAAAGGCAGTCGCTAAATATGTATGTAGCTGTGAACAAACAGTCGTAACCGATATCCATCTCCAACCGGATCAGGCATCGGGACAACTTAATATTTACAACGATGATGATGAAGAACTGGCAAACATCATGATCGAAGAATGGGCTACTTATGAAGGGGATGATTTCCTTGAAAACGTGGAACCTTCTCTTCGCAACATTCTTTGCAGAATGAAGGATGCCGGAGATTTCGACAAAGTGACTATTCTGAAACCTTATTCTTTCGTTTTGGTAGATGAAGAGAAAGAAACCGTAGCAGAATTGCTGTTGATTGACGACGATACCATACTGGTGAATGATGAATTGCTGAAAGGGTTGGATAAGGAGTTGGACGACTTCTTAAAGGATTTGTTGGAAAAATAAAGAAGAATTGTTGGAGAAATAAGATATCGTTCTTTTTGAATAGAGATCGTTCAAGATCCACATATAAAAAGATAATCGGAAGCAATCAGGATATGTCCTTTATTGCTTCCGATTATTTTATATATATTCCCTATTGATTATTTGTTGTATTTGATTGAGATATTAGCAAGCCTAAGCGGCATGAAGCTGGATACCCCTGCCGGAAGTCTGACCGGTCGCAATCTGATGCAAATATTATCACGGTTCAATAAGGCATCCGGCAACTTAAAGTCATAGACTTTATAACCAGGAATGTTCTTCTCCGTCTGTCCACCTGCAGCCGTTCTATCAAACTGTCCCAGAATGGTAAACTCTGAATTATCTACTTTAATCCATTCACCATTCATCGAATAAGCATATTCAACCACTGCAACAGGGCCACCTCCCCAACTTGCATTCATTTCAACCTGAAGAGACAAGGATGTAGAAATACCTACTGTCGATATTTTGTCTACGTAGAAATATGAACTTGTAGACCACGGTTTACTATTAAAAGCACCGCCTCGCATACGACCATAGTATCCATCGGTCGTGTTAAGGTTAACATCTCCTCTGAAATCATCCTGGAATCCCAGAATGTAGTCTGCATAGGTTTGCTGGAAATATTTATTTCCGTCTTTGCTAAGAAGAGCATTCGCCTGCGATGCCTCGCCACCCGTAGGATGGTAATCCGTAAAAGTAGAAGAGCCTATTTCTTTCCAATCGGGTACATTACAATCCCATTCTACAAGCACATCAGTGATCTCGTTTATATCACTGATGTTAATATCTTCTCTGTTAAGCGGAAGAATACATAACCGACTTTCAGAGATGTCGAAATTTGTAAGTTTCACTTTCGCCACCATTCCTGTTATGCTTCCCGAACCTTTAGGAAGTGTTTCGTGAGCATAAGGAGCTTCAAACGCAGTAAGCATATATGTATTAGAACCGTTTTTATCTCTTATACAGGTCGGATAGTATCTGTAATATGCAGGGAACTTTTCTACCCAATAGTTCTTATTAATCTTACGATCGGCAGCTCCCGGGTCAGTAGTCTTGAAATTAGTGAATGCACCTACCGGAGATGCAATCTCGACATCTTTCAGGGTCACAAGACTAAATACCATATTATCCGTAAGTTCAGCAATCGTTCTTTCAGGAATTGTGAAGGTAGAAAGTTCCGAGCTGATTACGTGGGCAGCAGTGATACCGCTAATCAGTCTATAAGTAAAGCTACCCTCTGATTCTTCTCTTATCATTCCATCTTTCAGACACAATGACACTTTGGCAAATTGTGCAAACGTAATTAAAGATTCGGACTCAAACACAACTGTCTCTCCTGCCTCATTCTGAATGACATAGCGATTGCTCGGGAAGTTCTTCGAAGTGCCATTGGCTACGATGGTTCCTTCAACATATACATTGTTAGTAATTCCACCGACAGCATAACCATGTACGGTTGGATAACTGACAAGTTCCGCATTCGCATATTCAGAATATGCTTGCGAGAGATTAATGGTAGCCGTGACCTTACGCTGGTACTGATCGTCATAACTCAACACAATACTTCCTGTACGGGGTGATTGCGAATTTGTTTCCGTATTAAAATAAAGCTTTCCATCACTTATCCTATACTCCTGCACCCAGTTCACCGTTGGCGTAATAACGATATCCGTTTCGGGCACATTGGTAGAGATTTCCATTTCATATTCACCTCCTTTAGTAAACAGCTCCATCTTATCACTGGCAGGAACAATAAATGGATAACGGGATAATTGTTTTATCTTGATTACATCCGCAGTCTTACCATCTTTCGTAAACACACGAATATCACAGAAACGTTCGGAATCACTGATATTCTCATCATAAGTCACAGTGAAATAAGTTCTTGATGACTGGGCTCCACGTATATCCGTAGAGAACCAGGTTGATTCTACAAAATCAATTCGCCACTCGGTATTGGACTTCACCTCCACCTGAACCGGATCACCTTCCGCCTGAAGAATAATCTCATTATTTGTTATTTCCAATATACCGGCTTCATGTTCGTCAGAGCATGACGGAAACATTATGATTGCCATCACAGCCAGAAAAGCTGTCCAGACTATTGAATCTTTAATTTTCATGTTCATCAATTATTAGATTTAATCTCACCTGTTTTATATAGTATCTCATAAGCTTCATTCCGATCATTTAATACAAAGATCTGAAACTTCTCTCCACCCGGATAAACACGCGTAACAACATGTCCGGCAGGCTTTATCTTCAAGCCGTCTTCACCCAGTCTGCTCCTGTTACTGTCTACCATACCGGCAGCAAAAACCGACCGTTCACCAGGATAAAGAGTTTGAGACAGCATCCGGCTCAACGTTGCCGGTTGAGGGTGATAGTAATCCCATACGGGAATTACATAGACTTGTGGTTTCACTTGGGAAATGTAGGTATCGCACATAGCATCAGAATAAGCGTGATGATTGGCAACAACCACATCCGTCTCACCGAGCAATCTGGCTACCGGCGTTTCTATATCAAACCATTCCGGTGCTTTTTCTACGCCCAGAATATCTCCTGCGGAGAAATAATCAAAATTACCGTATGTGATACGAATTCCACAACTGCAACGGTTTTCGTTCAACTGTTCACTTGAAGAGGCTGTAGAAGGCACAAGCTCTTTGGCTGTTGTTCCGCTACCTGTCCAAATTTTACCATTACCCACGATATTACGTACTTCGAATGTAGGATAAGAGCCCGGATCTTTCAAGAGTTTGATCTGACTATTGCTTCCTATTACAAATCCCTCATTCTTTTTATCTTCCCTGTCACGAGCGGCAACATATAATTTATAGTTTGAGATATGAGCACCAGAGACTTTAGCTGCTGTCGGATAATCATAAGTAGGATAACCACGATCTATCAAAGTGGAAATATTGAGAAGATTACCAACATGAGTGATTCCGGTAAGTTTGTAATCCAGTCCTACTTTTTCGATTGCCAGTTTTCCATTCTGTCCGATATGGTCCGTATCAAAGTGAGTGAGCAAGGCATAATCAAGTGCTCCGTTATTTTTTAATGGCAATGAGAAATGTTTTATATATTGAGCAATCCATTCGGCAGGCCGCTTAGAATCATTAGGCACTGCTTTCATAATTTCCTGTGTGCCTGAATGTACTCCTAAATCTCCTGCATCCAATAACATGGTAGTCCCATCTGGAAAAATAAGATAGGCTGCATTACCTCTTCCGGTACTAATCTGATGAATATCCAAATAACCTGCCTGCCACTCCGGAAGGTATTCATACACTTTATCTACTGCATCATCAGGAAAAGGCTTTTCTTGTTGGCAACTTGCGAATGTAGGCAGCAACATGATGGCTCCTAAAAAAAATATCTTGCTATTCATTATATTATTCTTTAATAGTTGATTAATCGATTTGTTTCACACTATAGATACCGGCTTCTTCTTTAGTCATTTCATTGCCGCCTCCGTATCCCGGATTTTGCTTCAAGACATTGCTGACAGAAATTGACTTTTCCGGAATAGGAAAAAGCTCATAATGATCGTCGTTAGTAGGTTTATGATCCCACCAGGAACCTGTTGTATACAACCCCCAACGACGAAGATCGGTACGACGACGCTGTTCACCCAGAAACTCGACCATCCACTCATCAAGAATCCGGTACTTGTCGATATTCGTTTCGGTCACCGGATCAGGATCGGCTTTATTCTCGAAATTGCGTTTACGCACTTCATTGAAAAGATTGGCTGCTTCTTTTTTATAGCCGCTTCTATATTTACATTCAGCAAGCATATAATAGATTTCAGCAAAACGAATAACCGGATAATCCGGATTAAAAGCAATGGTTTTGTCGATATTGTCGGGAACCGGTAGTTTGCACAAACGTATTCCGGAATTCTCTTCCCCGGTACTTATATTGGAGGGAAGCTCATTCACTGAAGAATATTCTCCATCTTTCACTTTCTTGAATTGTGCCACCTGATCGACAAATTCAAGAACCTCACCTGGATATTCGTACAGTCCCGTACACTTCACCTCTGTACCACTTCTTGATGTACGCTGTAATTTTCCATAAAGGAACATTCCTTCGTATTTTCCATTCCCTTTATACAAGTACAATTTTTTACGAAGATCTTTATTGTTGAATTTGGCAAAAGGTCGCCCAAGCTTATCCGTATAGGGATCGCCATTGGGTTTAAGAGACGGCTGAAGATGCATACCATTAGTAGAAGAATAGCCGCTTAGATCAAAATAGTTCTTTGCATTATAATGATTATAGCGTTCGAACTGCCATTGAAACAAAGTGCCTTTTGCATATTGCGACTGAACAGACCACATTACTTCCTTAGATTTATTATTGTCGAAAGTGAAAGGACCGAACCAGTCTTCCTCCAATTCGTAATAACCGTATTTGCCATCTAATAGATCCTGGCAGACCTGCGCACATTCAGCAAAACGGTTCTCTCCCATGTAGACTTCCGCATTAAAATATAATTGAGCAAGAAGGGCGGCGGCAGTTCCTTGACGTAAATAGCCTTCTTCCAGCATATCTGCTCTTTTTTTCTCTAATTTGGGAATAGCGGCAAGCAACAGTTCTTCCACATAATTAAAGGTTTCGCGTGCAGTGGAACGTGGAACTTCCTCGGTAGTAGAGCGCCGGTAAATAGGCATACCCCCATAGAAATCAAGTCCCCGCAGATAAAAATAGGCAACCAATGTCTGAAGTTGCATCTGATGATCTGCTTTCAATTCTTCCGTCATGCCCAGTGATACATAATCCACACCGGATAAGTCTTCCTTACAAGCTAAAGCCATTGCCACTCCCATGCCTACCCCACGCCAGGTTTCTTCGTTGTTGGGGTGAAGAGGTGTCCAGTCGTGATGCTGCAGTTGGGAATATCTGACATCATTGTAATGTATTCCTTTTTGTGTGACACACATCTCATCTGTTGTACATTCTTGAAGAATGGCACGGTCGAATCCGTGAAACCAACGCCAATGTGTGAAAGAGCGTACCAAGAAAGAATAAACAGTTTCCTTAGACGTGAAATAAGTGTCCGGAGTGACTTCGGAATACCACTTCTCATCCAGATTTGTACAACCGGATGACACCAGAAGGGTGAGGAAGGAGATAATGATTAAAATATTTCGTCTCATATCATTTTATTAGTTTATAGGTACTTTAATATTAGAATTGGATTTTCATACCAACGGTATATCTACGAGTTTCAGGATAAATATTATTAAACCATTCATAACCAGGGTCCAGTCCGTTGACATTCACTTCCGGATTAAGTCCTGAATATTTCGTGAAACATGCCACATTCCGGACGGTCAGGTAAAGATCAATCTTATCTATATATTTCTGCCACTTTTTCATGTTAAGAGAATATCCCAGACTAATGGCGTCTATCTTTAAGAAAGTGCCGTCCTCAAGCCAGTAATCGCAAAGCTGCTTTACTTCTTTGATGTGCCGGTTGTCAATGTACGCATTGCGAAGAACGTTCTGGCCTGCTACTTCAGAAAGTCCATAGTACATATTTATGGTATTAAACACGTCGAAATCGATCCAGCTACGCAGGTTGATACCTAAAGAGAGGTTCTTGTAAGTGAAGGTATGATCCCATGATACCATCAATGCAGGAATAGCATTACCGATGTACCGCTTGTCATCATAGGTCTTCTTATCGCTAAGAATCACATTGTCGTTCTTATCATACAGAAGCCATCTTCCATTATCCGTGATACCGGCATATTTCCAGATATAATAGCTTCCGATCTTTGTTCCTGCTTCAATTCTTCCGGCTCTGTAATGTAATTCAGAGAATCACAGATACTAAATACCGCACCCACAGTACCATACAGTTCAAACTCCCGCATATCCTGAAGAAGATATAAAATCTCATGTCCTGACTTGATCTGCTTTTCTCTGGCGATCTCCAGCATTTCCTCGGAATTGTCCACTCCGATCATATCGTAGCCATCTGCTGCAAGAAGTTCCGTCATGGTTCCTGTTCCACATCCCAGATCAAGCACCAGACCGTCCTGCACGCCATACTCTTTTAACAATTCCTCCAGATAGCTTTTCCATTCTTCATATGGAATATTATCCATAAAGGTATCATACACTGCCGCAAAACTTGTATATGCATCCATTTTTCTGCTCCTTTGCTGATTCCTGTTGTTTCATTTTAGCATAACAAGGTGAAACTGTAAATCAATAACCCCTGTTTCCGTTACTGTTCGCAAATGTTCTGTTCCTGTTCACAGTAACAATATTCTTGACATCCTGTCTTTTTTTGAGATAGAATAAAAGCGAAAATTTGCTGCACACACCGTCATTGCTACAACAATGACGCTTTTTCTTTTGCAGATATTTTTAATACACGACAAAAGGTGGTGAGGTTATGGACGCTGGAGCCAGTCATCCTTCGGGATTTTTCAGAAAATTAAATAGAAAAAGGAGAGTAATGAACTATGAACAAAGAAATTTTTGTAAAACTCCTTGCGCAGCGCCAGTTCAAAGCTGTCAGAAGCATTCTGGATGTGATGAACGAAGTGGATATAGCCTCACTTCTTTCCGATCTGGAAGACAAAGAACTTGCACTTGCTTTTCGTCTCATTCCAAAGGATAAAGCCGCAGAAGTATTTGCCAATATGAATAATTCCATGCAGACTTATCTGGTAGAGATGTTTTCCGAAAAGGAGTTAAAAGAACTGCTCGATGACCTTTACATGGATGATACAGTGGATCTGCTGGAGGAACTTCCAGCTAATCTTGTCAATCGTATTCTGGACACTGTCAATCAATCTGACCGGAATCTGATCAATCAGCTTCTCAATTATCCGGATGACAGTGCAGGAAGTATTATGACGACTGAATACGTCGATATCCGGGAGACAATGACCGTTGCCCAGACCATGGCACATATCAAAGTATAGTGGTTCAGTTGTCAAGACAAAAATCTAAGCTTTTTATAATGAACTGATATATGTAACTGGGTAGGGGAGAAAATCCCCCCTTAGGCTGCATGATCATCCAGTAACAGAATCGGATAATAGCAGGATGCCGGTGTTTGATTATTGAGTGCAGAATGACAACGTTCAAAGTTGTAAGTGTGCACATATTTACCGATTGCCTTCCGTGCTTCTCTGATATTGTTATATTGGGTCAGATATGCTTCCTCGTACTTGAAGCTTCGGAACCATCGTTCAATCATGATATTGTCAGCCCACCGGCTTTTACCATCCATGCTTTGACGGATCTGGTTCTCTTTGAGGAAATTCATGTACTCATTGCTTGTAAACTGACAGCCCTGATCTGAATTCAGGATAACAGGTTTTGCCACTATAAACGCCTTTTTTAACGCAGTTATGACCATTCTGGTATCCAGAGTATCATCGACTTCCCAGCCAACGATACAGCGGCTGTACCAGTCAATCACAGCGGTCAGATACAGAAATCCACGCTTAATGGGGATGTATGTAATGTCGATTGACCATGCCTGATTTGGACGGTCGATAACGGCGTTACGTAGCAGATACGGGCAGACTTTAGCCTGTCGCATACGTTTAGAAAGGTTCATTTTTGGATAAATTGGATCAATCCCCATTTCATTCATATAACGGCGCGTTTTCCGGCGACCAACCTGATGCCCACGCTTCTTCAGTTGAGCAGACAGTTGTCGTGCTCCCCAGGCCGGATTATCCGTGTGTAATCGATCTATGATCGATTTGCAATCCAACTCCTCCTGAGATATGGGCATGCCCTTGTAATAAACACTGGTACGATTGATATCAAGAAGTGTAGCTCCTGTTTTAACTGGAAGTTCTTTAGTCTTCAAAAGGTTTTGGACTAAATTTACTCTCGTAGTCAGGTCCAAGTGTTTCTTCAGATTTTTTTTTCA
>OGMW01002832.1_pt1 | contig 10303 bp, 10 predicted proteins | sample 1573281 | NCBI WGS metagenome assembly OGMW01 (sample SAMEA2581907, study PRJEB24529) | metagenome | biome: Human gut stool | place: China | collected 2011
GCCACCTTGCTGTCCTTGTTGACAATGATGGCGATGCCGTCCAGCGCCACGGTGGTGCCGTCCACATCGTTCTTCTCGTCGTCCTTCAGGGCACGGGAGGACAGACCGATGTCCAGGGTCTTGTCGGTGGCACCGGTGATGCCTGCGCCGGAACCGGTGGGGTCATAGCTGACGGTAACGCCCGGCTCCACCTCAGCAAAGCCTTCGGTCAGGGCAGCGATGACGTTCTTCATGGAAGTGGAACCGCCGGTGGCCACATTGCCGCTCAGGGTACCGGCAGCAGTGCTCCCGGCAGCGGAAGAAGCGGTGGATGCCGTAGCAGAAGAAGCGGAACCGCCGCAGGCGGTGAGGGCAGCAGCGGCTGCCACGGTGCCGCAGACAGCCAGGAACGAACGACGCGTGATCTTTTTCATAATATTTTCCTCCAGATCGGGCCGGGCACCCGCCCGGCGTCTCTTATTGTGCTTCTTTGGGAACGGCCTTATTGTAGCGCATTCCCGCCGGAGACTGCGACCATACACGGGCAAAATGCAGGTAAAACTTTGGGGGCCGGGCCTGGCTTTTGCAAGGAGCTTGTAAACTGACGGTGAAAACCGTGGCACATTTCTTTACATTGCCGGAAAAACTGCCCAAAACCATCCTTCTGCCCCTGGGCAGAAGGACAAAAAGCCCCGGGCACTCTTTCCAGAGTGCCCGGGGCAAAAGGTTCTTGATCCGATCAGCCGACCGTCTTGGTGGCAACGTATCCGTCGCCCCGTTTTACCAGGTACAGCACACCCGTTATGTTGTTGATGGTAATGGTCAGGTAAGCAGGCTTTCCGCTCTGGTAGGCCTCTCGAGTGGCCACATCAGGGAAGCTCAGCTTCAGGTCCTTTTCCTTGGTGGCAAAGGGCTTGCCCAGCAGTGCATCGGAGACCACCAGGTTCCCGGTGGGAGCCACCTGGGTCAGCTTAGAGCCGCCGACCGTAGCGTTGAACATCCCCCGGTAGGGCACAGCCTGCATACTGCTGCCGCTGTCAGAGAAGCGGATCTTCACGGTGCCGGTGATGGCACCTGCGTCGCCGCCCAGCTCCGCGCCCTGGTCCACGTTCAGGCCGTAAATGCTTACGTTGAACACGCCCAGCTGGACTGCGTTGTCCGGCAGCTCCTGGTCACCGCCGCAGCCCGTCAGCAGGCCAGACAGGGACACTGCTGCCGCAGCAGCCGCAGCCCCCTTCAGAAACGTGCGCCGAGTCATTTTTGTTGTCATAAGAAAAACCTCCTTTTCAGCAATTGTTGTTTTACCTTTGCGACCCTGCGCCGGGGTCTCTCTTACAGGTGCAGGCCCCCATCCGGGGTATAGAACTGCACATACTTGCGCCACTGGCTCTCGCTGATGGTGCGTTTGTAGCAGCTCACCAGGGCGTCCAGCGCGTCCTTGTCGCTCAGCTCCGGCGCACCGGGGCAGGGCAGCACCAGGATGCGGAACCACGCGTCAAACAGGTGCTCATAGTAACCGGTGTCGCGGGCACCGCACCGGGCGTAAAAGCCCAGGCGGCGCACGGCCATGGCCTCGTCCTCAGCCTTTTCGGGCACTTCGGCCTCAATGATGATGGCCTGTGCCCCGGCTTCGTACTCCGGCAGGGCTGCCAGCAGCTTTGCGCCAAGGCCGCCCGCGCGGTAGGCGGGCACCACGGCAAAATAGTCCAGCTGGCTGATGGCACTGCCCTCCGGGCGCACCATGAGCAGGTAGGCGGCCAGCGTCTCCCCGTCAAATACGCCCCAGGTGTGGGCAAGGCCCTCGGCCTCGCTGGTCAGGATCATACTCAGCGGCTTGAGCTCCCCGGCGGGAAAGTCGCGGCGCATTTCCTGCAGATACACGTCGGTCAGCTCGCCGGGGGTCAGCAGCCGCCAGGTAAAGGTCTTGTTCATACGATGCGGGTCCCTTTCTGGATCACGGCCTTGATGTTCAGTTCCTTGTCGGCCAGGATCACGTTGCCGTAACGGCCGGCGGCCAGGCTGCCGTAATCGTTGTCCACACCGATGCTCCGGGCCGGGTTCTCGCTGGCGGCGCGCACGGCGCTCTCCAGCGGCACGTTCATCTCCAGCACGGCACGCTTCATGCAGTCGTACAGGCAGGTATTGCTGCCGGCAATGGTACCGGGCTGCTCGGTCAGGGTGGCCAGCGGGCCCTTGACCGTGACAGCCTGTCCGCCCAGACTGTACTGGCCGTCCGGCAGGCCGCAGGCCATCATGCTGTCGGCGATCAGGCACACATGGTCGGCCCCGAAGGTGTTGAAGGTGAACCGCACCATGGCCGGGTGGATGTGCACGTTGTCGGTGATGAGCTCCACCTCTGCGCCGTGCTCCAGTGCCGCAATGATGGGGCCGGGGGCACGGTGGGTGATGCCGGGCATGGCGTTGTACAGGTGGGTCATGTGGGTGGCACCGGCCTCAAAGGCCTGCACGGCAGTGTCGTAGTCGGTGCAGGTGTGGGCAATGGAGATGCGCACCTCATTGTGGCATTCCTTGATGAAATCCAGGTTGCCCGGCTCTTCGGGGGCCACGTCCACCAGCTTGATCAGGCCGCCCGCGCGCTTCTGCAGGCGGCGGAACATCCCCGCGTCAGCACCCTGCACATACTCCGGGTTCTGGGCACCCACCTTCTTGGGGCTGATGAAGGGGCCTTCCATGTTGATGCCCACCAGATCTGCGCCCTTGCCGTTTTTGTGGGCGGCGGCGGCGTCCATCACATGGTTCAAAAACTCTTCCGGGTAGGTCATGGTAGCGGGGCAGATGGCCAGCACGCCCTTGCTGGCCTCAAAGTCGGCCAGCGTCTGGATGGCCTCCTCGGTGCCGTCGCAGAAGTCCTTGCCCATGGCCCCGTGGAAGTGGATGTCCACCAGACCCGGCAGGACAAGCGCCGCATGGTTCATGGGAACTGACGGATATCAAAGGCAGCCCGCCTTGATATAATATTATTTTTTGAAAGGGGCAAACGAAAGGAATTGAAAAAGCAAATTGCACTTGTACTGGCACTGGCAACCCTCAGCACGGCGGCCCTGAGCGGCTGTACCGGCGGATCGCCTTCCGGCACAGCCGAGACACCGGGCGGCGAGAGTTCCAGCGGCAACACCGGCACTGCCGGCGTGGTCAACGTCTACAACTGGGGCGAGTACATTGATATGTCCGTTCTGGAGGATTTCGAGGCGGAGACTGGTATCAAGGTCAATTATCAGACATTTGAGTCCAATGAGGCGCTCTACGGCAAGCTGGCCGGCGGCGCCGGCGGCTACGACGTCATCATCCCCTCAGACTATATGATCGGTCAGCTCATCGAGGAGGACATGCTGGAGCCGCTGAACTTTGACAATATTCCCAACTTTGCCGACATCGACCCCAATCTGAAAAACCCGGAGTACGACCCGGAGAACCTCTACTCCGTCCCCTACATGTGGGGCCTGCTGGGCGTGATCTATAACAGCGCCTACATTGACCCTGCGGAGAAGGATGTGGAAACCTGGGACATTCTGTGGGATGAGGAGCTCTCCGGCGACATTCTGATGTTCAACAACTCCCGCGACGCCATTGGCATTGCCCTCAAGAAGCTGGGCTACTCCTATAACACTGAGGATCCCGCCCAGGTCAAGGAGGCCACCAACCTTCTGGTAGAGCAGAAGCCCCTGGTGCAGTCCTACGTCATGGACGAGATTTTCGACAAGCTGGAGGGTGAAAACGCCCTCATCGGCGCCTACTATTACGGCGATTTTCTTACCATGCAGGAGAACAACCCTGACCTGGCCTTTGCCCTGCCACGGGAGGGCACCAATCTCTACGTGGATGCCATGTGCATCCCCAAGGGCGCGGAGAACAAGGAGAACGCCGAGAAGTTCATTAACTTCATGTGCTCCACTCAGGCCGGCCTCAAGAACTGTGAGGAGATCTGGTACTCCTCCCCTCTGCTGAGTGTCCGTGAGGAGCTGGACCCTGAGACCGCCAACGATCCCTATGCCTACCCTACCGACGACGTATATGCCAAGACGGAGAGCTTTGCCTGTCTCTCCCCTGAAATCCGTGAGCTCTACAACAGCGAGTGGATCCGCCTGCTAAAGTAAAAGCACACTGCCCCGCCGGGTCTCCGGCGGGGCAGTCTATCTGTTAAAATAAGGTTTTAGACGGCCAAAGCGGGCCCGACCATCAGGTCGGACCCGCTTTATACAGCGCTTGTCGTACGTCTCTTCTTAGTAATTGATGCTGCGGATCTCGAAATAGGCCTGGGGATGGGCACAGATAGGGCAGACCTCAGGAGCGGTTTTGCCGAAGTGGATGTGGCCGCAGTTGCGGCACTTCCAGACATACTCGTCACCGCGCTTAAAGACCACACCCTCCTCCAGGTTCTTCAAAAGGGTCAGGTAGCGCTCCTCATGCTCCTTCTCGATCTTGCCGACGCCGTCAAACAGGAAAGCCAGCTTCTCAAAGCCCTCCTCGCGGGCGGTTTCGGCCATCTCCTTATACATCTGGGTCCACTCTTCGTTCTCACCCGCCGCCGCAGCCTTCAGGTTGGCAGCGGTATCGCCGATGCCGCCCAGCTCTTTGAACCACAGCTTGGCATGCTCCTTCTCATTGCCGGCGGTCTCCTCAAAGATGGCCGCGATCTGCTCGAAGCCCTCTTTCTTGGCCTTGCTGGCAAAATAAGTATACTTATTGCGGGCCATGCTCTCTCCCGCAAACGCCTTCCACAGATTGGCCTCCGTCTTGCTTCCCTTCAGCTCCATAATGCTCAGCCTTCCTTTCTAAATCAGATTTTGAGTGAAATACGGGCCTTCTCAGCCCTCGCCCTTCCAGAAGCCGTGGAGATTGCAGATTTCGTACGCCTCCACTTTCTCACTGCGGCAGAAGGTCTTCAGCTCAGGCTTTTCGCCGGGCTTGGGGAACTTCATGGTGACGGTGTCCCCATCCACCGCCGCGATCATGGAGATGTAGTGCTCGGGGAGCATGGGGTGCTCCACACTGCCCACCTTCACGCTGACGGAATAGCCGCTGCCATGGGCAGTCTTTTCCACCGCAGGGACATGCTTCTCCATAGCACCATCGGTGGTGTTGGGGACGAACTCCTCCATTTTCTGGCCGCAGCACATGACAGGAACACCCTTGTCGACCACCTTGAAAATGACATTGCCGCAGTGGGCACAGCGATACAGCTTAAATTCCATTGGAACAACCTTCCTTTCTAATTTTGATGGTCACATCTTATCATATTTTAAGAAAAGATCAATGAAGTTGTTTGCACTTTGTGCAAATTCCGTGAAAAACCACCTCATGGCCCGTGACATCGTGCCCGCTGGCCAGCAGTGCCTGCCGGTCCAGCTCCGCATCGTAGGGAAGGTGCAGGTCGTAAACCGCCCCGCACTGGTCACAGCAGAAATGAGGGTGGGGCATTGTCTTTGCGTCATAGCGCTCCACCGGAAATGCCATCCGGCGGATTGCACCTTCATCTGCCAAAAGGTTTAGATTCCGGTAAACAGTTCCCAGGCTCAGGCTGGGATTGGCCGGCTTCAGCCACTGATAAATCATCTCCGCCGTGGGGTGCTGTTCTGTCTGCCGCAAAGCCTCATAGATCAATTCCCGCTGCCGGGAATAGCGCTTGCCGTTCATGAGCCACCTCTTTTCTCGGCACATTATAAACAGTAACTATTACTGTTATTATTATATTAGCAGATCTTTCTGGAAATTGCAACCCTTTTTTCTCTGACACTTCTTCCCGCGTGTAATCAGCGTGGAATAACGTATACTAGGTGCTGGGTGAATCCATCTGAACGAAATCCATTGGAAGGAACAGGAGGAACACATATGAAACGCACATGGACTCTGCTCGGCATCGGGCTCGCTCTGGCTCTGCCGCTGACCGCTTGTACCCGCGATAAAGCCCCTGATGTGACTCCGACTCCCTCGCCGGTTGTCACCTCCCAGCCCAGCACCATGCCGGAGAACACCCCCGCAGCCCCCAATACCACCACGCCCGTCCCGGAGGGTACCGAACACCCGAAGGACGGCGGCTCGACGGCCCGTGACGCGGTCCGGGATGCCGGGGATGCCGCCAAGGACGTAACCCGCGGCGTGGGCGATGCAGCCCGCGACATCGTCGACGGCGTTGGCGACGCCGCCAAAGACATCGGCAACGGTGTAAAGCGAGCCACAAAATGACAAAAAGCGGTATGGTCTGAGACCATACCGCTTTTTGACTGCTTTTTTTAAGATTTGGTTCAGAGGATTGTAAGCCTTTGGTCGGTTGGAAGTCAGAAACGCCTGATATACTCCCTCTATAATAAAAGAACAGGCGAGAGCCCATTCTGACGGAGGTGTTCCCCCATGAAAAAAATCACATTGGCCGTCCTGTTCGGCGGCTCTTCCACCGAATATGAGATCTCCCTCCAGTCCGCCCACGCGGTACTCACACATCTGGACCGGGACAGGTACGAGCCCGTCCTCCTGGGCATCACACGGGATGGGCGCTGGCTGCTCTACCAGGGGCCGGTGGACGCCCTGCTGGACGACACTTGGCACACCGACGCCCGCCATACCGTCCCGGCGGTGATCTCCCCCGACCGCGGCGTCCACGGCCTGCTGCTCATCGCCCCCGCTGGGCCCTCTACCCGCTATCTGGACGCCGCCTTTCCGGTACTCCATGGCAAAAACGGGGAGGACGGCACGGTGCAGGGCCTGCTGGAGCTGGCAGGCATCCCCGTAGTGGGCTGCGGGGTGCTCGCCTCCGCCCTGTGCATGGACAAGGACGTGGCCCACCGCCTGGTCCGGGCCGCCGGTGTAGCAGTGCCCCCTTCCGCCCTCTTTCGCACCGGAGAAGGGCTGGACACCCTGCCGGAGCGCACTGCCAGCCTGACCTATCCCCTGTTTGTCAAGCCCGCACGGGCGGGTTCCTCCTTTGGCATCACCAAGGTGGAGGAGCCCGGCGTGTTGGCCGAAGCCGTCGCCGCCGCCCTGGCCCACGATAGCAAGGTGGTCATTGAGGAGGCCGTGCCCGGCTTTGAGGTGGGCTGCGCCGTACTGGGCAATGAGGTTCTGACAGTGGGACATGTGGACGAGATCGAGCTCTCCGGCGGCTTTTTCAACTATACGGAGAAGTACAATCTGATCACCTCCGCCATCCACATGCCCGCCCGAATTTCCCAGGAGAAGGAAACAGAAATTCAGGCGACCGCCCAGTTAATCTACCGGGCGCTGGAGTGTTCCGGCTTTGCACGGGTGGATTTGTTTCTCACGCCGAACGGGCGCATTGTCTTTAACGAGGTAAACACCATCCCCGGTTTCACAGCTCACAGCCGCTACCCCAACATGATGCGGAGCATAGGCCTGGAGTTCGGCCCTCTGCTGGACCGTCTCATCGGACTGGCGGTGGACGCATGAAAGGTACGCTGTATCTGGTCAACCGCGCCCATCCCCTGCCGGAGGAGCCCGCCGCGGAGGACCTCGCCTCCGTCCGCTCCGGTCAAACCGAGGTGCGTCTCCACCAGCGAGCCAAAGTGATGTTGGATCAGCTTCTCGCCGCAGTGGACGGCGCGGGCACCATCATTCCGGTCAGCGGCTACCGCCCTCAAACCGAGCAGCAGGCCATCTGGGACGACGCCCTGACCGAGCACGGCAGTGCCTTCACCGAGACCTATGTGGCCCGCCCGGGGTGCAGCGAGCATCAGACCGGGCTGGCCATTGATCTGGGCGAGAATAGGCCGGAGGTGGACTTCCTCTGCCCCGCCTTCCCCGACTCCGGCCCCTGCGGGGCCCTGCGCCGCCGGGCCGCCGACTTCGGCTTTATCCTTCGCTACCCCAAGGGGAAGGAGGCTGTCACCGGCATCGGATACGAGCCGTGGCACTTCCGGTATGTGGGCTGGCCCCACGCCAAGCTGATGGAGGAGCGTCATCTGGTACTGGAGGAATATCTGGAGTGGCTTCACGACTTCCCGCTGGGAGGGGAGCCTCTTCGTTTCCGGGGGCTGGGGCGTCTGTTTGAGCTTTACTACCTGCCCGCCTGGGCGGCGGACACCCTGACCCTGCCCGCCGACGTCCCCTGCCAGCGCTGTGACACCAACGAGGGCGGCGTGGTGCTCACTCTGTGGAGGGATGCGGGATGAAAACCGAGTCGCTCGGCGGCTTTGACCGCTTCCGCGTCCCCGCCGCCCTGCTGGTCATCGCCATCCATACCGGCCCTCTGCTCTCCCTGAACGGGGAGGCCAACTACCTTTTGACCGACATTTTGGCCCGCATCGCCGTCCCCTTTTTCTTCTCGGTGTCCGGCTGGTTCCTGGTGCCCCGTCTGCTCCGGGAGGGGCGGGCCGCCCTGATCCCCTTTGTCAAAAAGCTGCTGCTGCTTTACGGGGCCGCGGTCCTGCTCTACCTCCCCCTGAACCTCTACAACCACACCCTGGAGGAGAGCGGCTTCGCCCTGCTGCGAGATGTGCTCTTCAACGGCACCTTTTACCACCTGTGGTACTTCCCCGCCCTGGTGCTGGGGGCCTGCCTGGTGTACGGCCTTCTGCGCATCCTGGGGCCCCGCTGGGCGTGGCTTCCCGCCCTTCTGCTCTATGCCGCCGGGCTGCTGGGGGACAGCTATTTCGGCCTCACCGCCGCCCTGCCGCCCCTCCGGGCCGGGTACGAGGCCCTGTTCCTCCTCTTCGACTACACACGCAACGGCCTGTTCTTCCCCCCTGTCTTTCTGCTGCTGGGGGGCTGGCTGGCCCTGAGGCCTGCCCGCCGGAGCGCGGCTTGGTACGGGGCCGGACTGCTCCTCTCCCTGGCGCTGCTGACGGCGGAGGGCCTGCTGGTGCAGCGCCTTGCCCTGGCCCGCTTTGACGCCCTCTACCTCTCCCTCCCCCTGTGCGTCGGGTTCCTCCTGCGGTGGCTCCAGCGCCTGTCCCTCCCGGCCGTCCCCGCCCTCCGGGGCTGGGCGGCGGCGGTGTATGTCCTCCATCCCTGGTGCATCGTCCTCATCCGGGGCGGCGCCGGGGTGTTGGGCCTCACCGGCCTGCTGGTGGACAACCATCTTGTGCACTATCTGGCTGTGGTTCTGCTCTCCTCCCTTCTGGCCCTCCCCTTTGCCCGCGTCCGCCCCGCCCCCTCCCCCCGGAGCCGGGCCTGGATCGAGCTGGACGCCGCCGCCCTGCGGCACAATCTGGCCGCCCTGGGCTCCCTTCTGCCGGCGGGGGCCAGCCTTATGCCGGTAATCAAGGCCAACGCCTACGGGCACGGGGACTTGGAGATCGCCCGGCTGTGCGCCGGGGCGGGCGCGGACGCCTTTGCCGTGGCCACCGCCGCCGAGGGTGTCCGCCTGCGGCGGGGCGGCGTCCGGGGGACGATCCTGGTGCTTGGCTATTCCGGGCCGGAGCTGGCCCCCCTGCTGGCCCGGTACCGCCTGACCCAGACGGTGGTGAGCACCGAACACGCCCGGGCGCTGGACGCATGCGGCCGGCGGCTGGCCGTCCACCTCAAGGTGGACACCGGCCTCCACCGTCTGGGCATCCCCTGGGACGACACCCAGAGCCTGACCGCCCCTTACAGCTGTTCCCATCTGCGGGTGACCGGCGTATTCACCCACCTGGCCGACGCGGAGCGGCTGGACGAGGCCAGCCAAGCCCGTACCCGGGAGCAGCTCCGGCGCTTTCAGGCGGCGGTGGACGGCCTGCGCTCCGCTGGGTACGCCCCCGGAGCCGTCCACTTCCAGGGCAGCTATGGCCTACTCAACTACCCCGGCCTCCCCTGCGACTGCGCCCGCCCCGGTATCGCCCTGTACGGCGTCCTCAGCGCCCCCGGCGACGCCACCACGGCGGCCCTCCCCCTCCGCCCGGTGCTCTCCCTGCGGGCCAGAGTCTCCCAGCTTCACACCCTGGCCGCCGGGGAGGCGGCGGGCTACGACGGAGCCTACACCGCCCGGAGGCCCACCGTGCTGGCCACCCTGTCCATCGGCTACGCCGACGGCTGGCCCCGTACCCTCTCCAACGGGGCGGGCCGGGTGCTCCTCCACGGCCGAACGGCCCCCATAGTGGGACTTATCTGTATGGATCAACTTCTGGTGGACGTGACGGATATGGAAGGCGTCGCCCCCGGCGATACCGCCACTCTCATTGGCCGGGACGGGGACGCCGTCCTTACCGCCGAGGAGGCCGCCCAGGCGGCGGGTACCATCACCAACGAGCTGCTCTCCCGCCTCGGCCCCCGGCTGGAACGGGTGGTGCTTCCCTAAAAAACGAGCCTCAGACACAATGATATGTACCCAGAATTCTGGACACATAAAAAATTGAATTAGGTGCACATGGAT
>OGMW01002834.1_pt1 | contig 10300 bp, 4 predicted proteins | sample 1573281 | NCBI WGS metagenome assembly OGMW01 (sample SAMEA2581907, study PRJEB24529) | metagenome | biome: Human gut stool | place: China | collected 2011
TTTTTATCGGTTGATGGCGCAAAATTATATGTTTTTTCTGAAAGTACCCCTATTTAAAAGAGGGTATTTTCAGAAAAAACATATATTTTTCTGAGGAACACCCCCTCTTTAAAGGACTGATTCGTCTCTGAATTACCTTTTGCCCGTCATGGCGCTTTTTGATTATAACCGATTAAGAGATGGATTCCAGTATTTCCTGCTGTCCGTCCTTGTTTTTCTGTCGGTCGATTTCTGCAGCCATCTGTTTGACTAGTATTTCTACCTGCATATAATGCTTGTTTATGTTTCTGTATAGCAGCTTCATTGTAGTACTGTCCATAGCCATTTGGGTGAGGAACTGTAAATGTTTTCCCATCGAGGCGTTCATTTGCATATGCGTTTTTTTATCCTATACTAAATTTAGTCCCGGCTTGTGCAATAAATAATACTTTGGAGTGCATAAATTAATTCGTCCGCCTATAGCCGGATGCAAGTTTGCCTATAGTCGACGTTGCGTTTGCCTATAGGCGGACGAAACGTTGCCTATAGCCGGACGAATTAATTCATGCACTCGAAGATATTATTTTTTATAGAGAAAATGTTTATTGTATTCTGCTGTAATGATTGAAGAAATTGGGAAGTGGATTTAATAAGTAGAAAAATGTCCATGAAAACTGATATGATGCGTGGCATTGAGAAAGGATTTTCCTTGCTAACGCTTTTTTGCAGCTTAATTCCCTTGCTTTTCGATATTCTTTTTTATATTTGCCTACAATAAACAAGGAGATACGACGATTGAAATATAAGATATTGATAGGATGTATGTTGTGCTTGTTCTCTTTTATTCCGAAGGGGGCAGCCAATCTTGTTCTTAATCCTTATACAAGTCAGGAGATATCTGCTGATTCCATCATTGAGCGTGTCATGACTTTTGCTCCCTCTTATGAAAGTATAGTGAGCGACTATCGCGCGAACCTATATATAAAGGGTAAGATGAATATTCAGAAGAAGAATTTTATCCTCCGGTACGTTCCTTCGATGTTTCGCTTGCAGAAGGGGGTACGTGAATACTTGCTCGAAACGTATAGTGACCTGCATTATACAGCTCCCAATATCTATGACCAGAAAGTTAAGGCATCACAAGGCACTGTGAGAGGAAACAGGGGACTGCCGGGATTACTTGAATATTTTAGTGTCAATATCTACTCATCTTCTCTTCTGAATGACGAACGCTTGCTGTCTCCGCTTGCCAAGAACGGGCAGAAATACTACAAATACCGGATAGACAGTGTGATGGGCGATCCCAATAATCTCGACTACCGGATACGTTTCATTCCCCGTACCAAGAGCGACCAGCTGGTGGGCGGCTATATGATTGTCAGCAGCAATGTATGGAGCGTGCGTGAAATACGTTTTTCGGGACGGTCGGAACTGATTACGTTTACTTGCTGGATCAAGATGGGGGAAGTTGGAAAGAAAGATGAGTTTCTCCCGGTGCGTTATGATGTGGAGGCCCTTTTTAAGTTCCTGGGCAATAAGGTGGACGGCAATTATACCGCTTCGTTGGACTATAAATCAATAGAACTGAAAGAAAGAAAGGTTCGGAAGAAGGAGAAGAAAAAGTATAATTTGTCGGAATCATTCTCCTTGCAGTGTGATACGAATGCCTATAAAACAGATGCTTCCACGTTTGGCGTATTACGTCCCATTCCTTTGAGTGACAGGGAAAAACAACTTTATAAGGATTATGCATACAGACGGGATACCGTGTCGGTGCAACGAAAATCCAAGAGTCAGGCTTTCTGGGGAACGATGGGCGACCTGATGGTGGAAGATTATAAATTCAATCTGTCCAATATCGGAAGTGTCCGCTTCTCGCCGTTTATCAATCCGCTTTTGTTCAGTTATAGCGGAAGCAACGGATTATCATACCGGCAGGATTTCCGTTACAACCGGATTTTCAGAGGCGACAAGTGGCTCCGCATCGTACCCAAACTGGGTTATAACTTTACACGGAAAGAGTTCTACTGGTCGCTGAATGCCGACTTTGAGTACTGGCCGCAGAAACGGGGCTTTTTCCGGTTGAGTGTGGGTAATGGTAACCGTATCTATAGCAGCAAGATGCTGGACGAACTGAAAGCGATGCCGGACAGTATCTTTAATTTCGACCTCATCCATCTGGATTATTTCAAGGACTTGTATTTCAACTTCCGTCATAGTTTTGAAATTACCAACGGACTGGATATCAGCCTCGGTTTCTCGGCACACAAGAGAACAGCTGTCGAGAAATCCCGTTTTGTGATTACGGGTGACTATCCGATGCCTCCGCCGGAATTTATGGAACGCTTCAGAAATACCTATATCAGCTTTGCCCCGCGCATCCGGGTGGAATGGACTCCGGCGCTTTATTATTATATGAACGGAAAGCGTAAGATCAATCTCCGCTCTGACTATCCGACATTTTCGGTGGACTATGAACGGGGAATAGAAGGAGTATTTAAAAGTACTGGAGAATATGAACGGATAGAATTCGACCTTCAACATAAGATTCAGCTGGGGCTGATGCGAAATATTTATTATCGTTTCGGCTTCGGGGCGTTTACCAATCAGGATGAACTGTACTTTGTGGACTTTGCCAATTTTGCCCGTCATAATCTGCCGGTAGGGTGGAATGATGAAATCGGTGGTGTGTTTCAGGTGCTCGACGGACGTTGGTACAACTCCTCCCGCCGCTATGTACGCGGACATTTCACTTACGAGGCTCCTTTCCTTATTCTCCGGCATTTGATGAAATATACCCGCTATGTGCAGAACGAACGTCTTTATATCAGTGCGCTCTCTATGCCGCATCTCCAGCCATATCTGGAAGTGGGTTATGGTATCGGTACGCATGTCTTTGATGTGGGAGTATTCGTCAGCAGTGAGAACTGGAAGTTCAGCGGGATCGGATGTAAATTTACTTTCGAGTTGTTTAACCGATAGTTTTTTCTTCATAACAGTTGCATAATGTATAGAAAATACATATCTTTGTGAGGAAGAGGATGAGGAAAAATTTAGCAGAAAAGAGGTGTAGTCGCCTCGCAGGCACAGGTATTTTCCTGGAAAATAAATCTCTGGTATAAATACCTCTATTTATTTTAGTAAAATCTCATCCTCTTCTTCTCCTTTTTATATATGTAACAACAAGATGGACGGAATTTTAATTACGATACTTATTGTTACCGGTTTTCTGATTTATAAATTGATTTCTTCGAGCCGGAAACAGGAAGGATATAAGAGATGGAAAGCAACAGGCAGCGGTAATACTACTAACGAAGAGACTTCCAAAAACAAATGGGAACATGGAGCCTGGCTCAGGCATGCTTTAGGAGTAGTCACTCCTAAAATGAGAACATGTCCTGTATTTGATGAAGAGGCGGTGGTGTGGTGTGCCAATCTGTTGGGAATAGAGGTGATGAGGTTGAAAGAGATACTGCAGGATGTCTCTTCGCATTATCGGGAGTTCTGGATCAGAAAGCGGAGAGGAGGATACCGTATGATCTCTGCTCCGGACAAGGAACTGAAAGCCATTCAGGATACTATTTATCATCGTATATTACTGTCTGTAAATGTGCATCCTGCCGCTACGGGATTCCGGCGTCAGCATTCCATCGTCGATAACGTCCGTCCTCATCTGGGAAAACGCTGTGTCTTGAAGACGGATATCCATGATTTCTTTATTTCCATACGTAGTCCGAGGGTGAAAAAGACTTTCGAAAAGATCGGCTATCCGAAGAATATATCGAAAGTGCTGGGCGAGTTGTGTTGTATGCGTCGGCATTTGCCGCAAGGAGCGTCTACCAGTCCGGTACTGAGTAACATCATCGCTTATGAGATGGACCGGAAACTGGCGGTGATGGCGGAAGAATTCGGGCTGACTTATAGTCGTTATGCCGACGACCTCACCTTTTCGGGCGATGTCTTTCCGAAAGAGGAGGTGCTTGCCCGGGTCAAGGAAATCATCAGGGAAGAGAAGTTTGAACCGAATCATCAGAAAACTCGTTTTCTGAATGAGAATGACAGGAAGATAATCACGGGCGTATCCGTCAGCTCCGGTGTGAAGCTGACCATTCCTAAAGCCCGAAAGAGAGAGATTCGCAAGAATGTCTATTTCATTTTGACAAAGGGGCTGGCGGAACATCAACGCAGAATCGGCTCCCATGATCCTGCCTATCTGAAACGGTTGATAGGGTCGCTTTGTTATTGGCGTTCCATAGAACCGGATAATACGTATGTAGCTGATTCTATTGCTGCTCTGAAACGTTTGCAGAAGGGGTATTGACGGGTGGCGGCTGTTTGTGTCTGCCTTACCGTGTTAATCGATGATCGTTGCCCTTCCGTTTTCAACTTTGGCATAATTCCTTTTTACCGCTTCCTGAATCCCTCTGAGCATGGATGCTTCGATGTTTGACCCCATGTGTGTGAAGCCGAATACTTGTGCGCATGCTTTTGCCAAATCGGGTAAAGGCAGGCTGATGGAATTGATTAATATTTGTTGGATGGCATTGGCTATTTCTTCGGGTGGCAGATCCGCTGCATCTCGGTCGGAATCGGGACGGTACTCTGAATAAGAACGGTATTGCGCTTCATCTTTCCAGCAGAAGATAAGCCCGTCATGTTCTATGCGGTAAAGATGTAATGTGTCGAATATTATTTCCAATTGAGCATCTATTCGTGGTCCTACACGGTTGACTCCCCATTCGGATATGATTTTCTTTCCAAGTAAGGTTTTGCTGATCGGGGCTTCATTTTCTATTATCTTTTGGACTTGGGAGACAATAATAGGATTATTTCTTTTAGCGAAGATGTCGTCGGCAGCGTACAGGAACGGACGTATTTTAGTACTATTATAATTTTGTACGGAGATAAAAGAAAAGTTTGTGTATGCGCATGCAGATTTTAGCTGCATCGGCGTTTCCTGCACATTCTTTTCTCTTTTTTCTTGTTCCTTTTTTACTATAACCGGTTTCTCCGCTTTCATATCCTGAGCAATCGCTGCTTGTATAGACGCCATCACTTCATCCGGCTTTTCCCACCAGTCCATCGTCCATATACGGCAGATATTCCATCCCAGTGCTTTGAGTACATTGTTTTGAACAATTTCCCGGTCACGGACAGTCTTGGTACGTCTGTAGTTCTTTCCGTCACAGATAATACCTAATTGGTAGTTGGACGGGGTTTGAGTATCGACAATGCCAATATCGATCTTATATCCGGAACAGCCTATATCAGTATGTACGGTATATCCCAAAGAACGTAACTTGTCGGCAATAATCTTTTCGATAGAAGTTTCTTCTTCCGAGGTCCGAATATTAGTCGAAGTATTCAGTATGCGCTTGGTTCCTTTCTCCGCATATTCAAGGAAGCGTTTCAGCCCGGCTACTCCGATAGAAGAAGTTCGGTTCAGATCAATCATGTCCGATCTCAGCGTAGAAAAGATGATCATTTCGTATCGGGCACGGGAGACGGCTACGTTTAACCGTCTTTCACCTCCCGCACGGTTCAACGGACCGAAGTTCATGCTGACGCGCCCTTCGGCATCGGGACCATAGCCGACGGAGAACAGTATCACATCCCGTTCGTCTCCTTGCACATTTTCAAGGTTCTTGATGAACAGGGGTTCTTCACATTCCAGCGCAAAGGTTTCCAGTTCAGGATGAAAGGCGAAGAGATCGGATAGCAAATCTTCTATCAACGCCTGCTGAACCACGTTGAAAGTAACTACCCCCATACTTTTTCTCCTTAATTTTTCGCTCCTCAGCCTTCTCGCTATTTCGTCTACTATGGCTTGCGCTTCCGCTTGGTTCTGACGGGATTTTCCTTTGTCATAATAACCGTCTACGGCGACCATTCTGACTTTCGATTCAATATTGTCCGGTGACGGGAAAGTCATCAGCTTATTATCGTAATATTCGGAGTTACTGAAAGTGATAAGACTTTCGTGTTTGCTTCGGTAATGCCACAGCAGGTATTTGGAAGGGATAGAGAGAGCGAGGCAATCGTCAAGGATACTTTCCAGATCTTCCATCTCGATGTTGTCTTCGTCAATGGTATTAACGGAGAAGAAGCTGGTAGGCGGCATCTGTTTGGGGGCGCCTACGATAACTACATTCTTGCCTCGGGCGATGGCACCTACCGCTTCGTAAGTCGGCATCTGTGAAGCTTCGTCGAAGACGATCAAGTCAAATTTCTCTGCATCGGCATCGATATATTGGGCAACCGATATAGGACTCATCAACATACACGGACACATACGGGACAGCAGGATAGGTATTTGATCGAATAGCTTGCGGATGGATATTCCGCGTGCATTATTGCGTATATTCTTTTGTAATATTCCGACTTCTGAACTTTGAATGGCTTCGTGGGTGAAGGACGGAATGTTGGAAGCCAGTCTGGCGAACAGTTCCTTTTTGGTAATGTCCTCGAAGTTGGCGGATACCTGCTTGTATTTGGTTATAATATCATTGAATATCTTGCCGTTGAATAATTCCAGCGTCGGTTCTTTGGCGATGATATAGTGAATAACGGCTTGGTAGAAACTCTTGCGGAAGCTGCTGGTGAGTAAATCCGTAGGAATATTCTTTTCCTTATATTCTTCTGCGATAAATCCGAGACCCAGCTCGTTCAGTTTGTTGTAGGATTGAAGCCATTGATACCAGTCTTTGAGTTTGTCCAGATTTTCTTTCCATATTCCGGCTTGCTGTAGGGCGATGCCGATCCAGTCGGCGGAGTTTGTATAAAGCGTCTCTACGGTTATGCCCAGAGTGGTGGAAAGCCGTTGCTCGGTTGCCGTAAGCGTGTCGACCAGCTGATACAATTCATTCAGAGAATGAGAATGGATATCTCTGAATGTCCGGATACCTTCTGTCAGTTGTAACGCTAAGTTCTGTTTGATTCGGGATGTTTTCGCCACATCTTTTGAATAACTCAGTAACAGGGAATGAAGCGAAGATACCTCATGGATGATCTGATCGATGATGGGCCACTCTTCATCTCTTCCGAATCTTCCGAATAAAGAAGGCAGCTTGGCGGCGTATCTGTCTGTAAAATCAAGCTCTTCCTGATACCGGATGACCTGATGGAGCAAAGGCTGGACTGTCTCTGGCTTTACCGGTTGCAGAGCGTAAGGACGAATCACCTTTTTTATTTTTCTTTGTCCGAAATATCGTGGGAGAAACCATTGGACGGATACCCGATTCCATTCGGCCAGCATGGGGCCGGCGTTTATCTTCAGTACCTCTTTGGTGAATCCGTTTTCTATTTCTGCTTTGATTTCATCGCGTTTCCTGCCGTGTTCCGTCACTTTCCGGTACTCTTCCAGCGTTTCATTTAATAAAGGAGTGGTCAGCAGTTCGGGCGTCAGTTCCGGAATATCGAGTATTTTTCGGATAATGGCGCTGATTATATTGAAATCCTTGCGGGTGGGATGAATGTCCGTATTTTCCAGTAAAGCGGAAAAGACAGGCAGTTTCGATTGTATGGCAGTCAATAAGCCGATGAAAGTGGCGAGCGTTTGTAAGGCTTCCTCTTTGATGGCGGACGAATATTCCCGAATGAAAATCCCTGTCAATGGGTGAAGATACGGGTGGCCGCAAGCATTGGCGGTACTGACCAAAGATTCGATGGCATCTTCCCAATGTGAGAATCGGTCTTTGTCCAGATTGTCCAGATAAGATGACGGGATATCGAAGCAGGGTTCAACGTCTGTTAACTGGTAGTGGATGATCGCATCATAGAGGGAAAGTCCGAAAGGATATTCCTTGTGTAAGGCTTCGATGTATTTGTTTAGTTCCGTTCGTAACTTCAGCAGGCGTTCGGCTTCCTTCCTGAACTCTTCGGGAGGAGTTCGTCTGATGATTTCGGTTGTCTCCTTTAGTTGCGAGATGACAGTGGATTTCTTTGTCTTGTTGGAGTGAATCTCCAGACAGAACGGGGCAAGCCCTATGCCCGCCAGTCTGTTTTGGACGACGGAGAGGGCTGCCATCTTCTCGGCAACAAATAAGACTCGTTTACCTTTATAAAGTGCGTTGGCGATGATATTCGTTATCGTTTGGGACTTTCCGGTTCCCGGAGGGCCGTGCAGGATAAAAGTCTTGTCGTGCACCGCTTCATAAATCGCTTCCAGCTGAGATGAATCGGCAATGATGGGCAGCACAATATCTGCCGGAGATAACTGCCTGTCCATGTAGGCGGCATCCACTTCTTCCGCAGTTACGTCCCATTCGATCTTTCCGTTGATGAGGCTGGAGACCACCTTGTTTTGAGTCAGTTTGTGAGCATTGTTGTGGATGTCGTTCCACATGATAAACTTGTTGAAGGAGAAGATACCTAGAATAGCCTGTTCCTCCACATCCCATTTGCGCTGATTCTTGATGCAGTGCCGGATGATGGAATAAATCAGTTTTACGTTGATTCCGCTTTCGTCCGTCGGAAGCGGATCAAGTCCCGGTACGGAAATGCCGAAATTCTGACGAAGCATTTCTAATAAGGTGATATTCATCATCGTTTCTTCTTCCCGCGAACGAATCACATACCCCTTGGCGGCTGACTTGCGGATGATTTCGACCGGCAGCAGCAATATCGGTGCATAACGGGGACGCTCGCTGGAAGGCGTTTCGTACCATTTCAGAAGTCCGAGAGCCAGATAAAGCGTGTTCGCTCCGTTCTCTTCGATAGAAGTACGGGACGAACGGTACAGGTGAGTCAGTGCTTTGCCCAAGTCATTCTCCGGCAAGTAAAAACGTAACCTTTTCTGTGAAAGCTCCGAATTAACGAAGTCGGCTATCGGATCCGATTCCGGTATGGAAGAATAAATGCCAAACTCCATCGCCGGATTCTCCCATTCGGCGGGACGGTGGAGGATACGAAACTCATCTCCTTCCGCCAAGGCGTCTTCCAGACAGGCAAGGTTTGCCGGAATCAGCTGAAGAGTATTCTTTGTAATCCGGATGTTCAGCAAGTTGTTGCGCAGACTCAAATCCAGCAGTCTTCTTTCCCAAAGCAACTGTTTGGTGAGGACTGTCTGAGTTTCGCTGCCCGACAAATCATATGGATTCACGCTTTGCGGAGTGGCGTGCGTGGTATTTCTGTTCATATCCTCATCTTCCTTTATTTCCCATACTTGTCCGTTCAGTACGCGCTGCGGGATCGGGCGGACTCCCGAATGCCTGGCCCTTCTGATGTCGATGGCGAGGATGAAACTGCCCGGATCGCTCAGTTTGCCGTTAGCGCTTTTCACAGCGTTGTCGAAGTCGGCATTATGTCCCATATTCATGCAGGTGGTTTCTACCAGCGTGATGTCGTAGATTCCTTCGGCGGTTCGTTTGGTCAGCAAGGATACATCGTCGATGGCAGGGTCCGGAAAGGTTTCCGGCACCAGCCAGCCGCCTGCGAAAGCATGCCCTTTGGTGATGACGATGAGGGCATTCAGTCCGATGGATTCGAGGCAGGAAGTATAAAGCAGTGCCATATCCAGACAAGTTCCGAGCTTTTGTGCCAGTACGGAATCTGTCAGCCGGACACGCTGCCCGTGCTCTTCGAAGCTGGCGGGAATGGTGCTGTAAATAATCTGCTGTTCGGTGAGGGCGGTGTAGATAGCTGCCATCTGCTTTCTCACACGGTCCGGATTGCGGCTTTGGTATTCGTCCAGTGACGGAGTACCGGTCCACTGTTCCAGAATCGCGGCGGCTCTCTTGATAATAGGAGTGAGCACGGCATGATTCGGGGTGATGAATGCTGCCAGCATCTCGGGGAATATATTGATTCCGCCCCATTGGTCGTATGCCAGAATGTCGATGGGGTAGGTCCGGGTAAAGATCGTTTCCGCCTCGGAGCGGATTTCTATTTTCAGACTTCCCGACATACGCTCGGTCAGCTGGGCGAAATAATTGGCGGACAAGACCAGGCTGAACGATTGCAGACACACGGAATTATTGGCGGGAATCGCTTCCATCATCACAGGAGTGATACTGCCGAAGTCGGGCTCGGCCGTGATTTGTACCTGAATGTTTCTGAAGGGTTCGGACGTCATATTTTCAATCGAAAGCTGATGGATGACCGATACTTTGTTTTGCTGCATCGCGAAATTAATAAGTGGCAGATAATCAAACTGCACCCTGATTTTGTCCAATGTTCCGTTCATGTTGAAAGTCGTATAATATTAGATTTGCAATATTACAAAAAATACGGATATTACCATCTTTTCTTTGGGTATTCTTTTGTCGGTCAAGAAAATATTCCTACCTTTGCGCCCGATTTATAGATAATATAATGTCTTATT
>OGMW01002840.1_pt1 | contig 10261 bp, 9 predicted proteins | sample 1573281 | NCBI WGS metagenome assembly OGMW01 (sample SAMEA2581907, study PRJEB24529) | metagenome | biome: Human gut stool | place: China | collected 2011
CACCAGGCAGCCCACTAAAAAAGCGGTTGCACATATTTCGTTGGCGGCCCGGCCGATTTGCAGGACGGAAAAGCGGGTGCGGAAAGCGGCAGCCGGGTCTTGGGCAGGGGGACTGCCGCCAAGCGAAAAAAATCGGTTTGCCACCCATAGCACAATGGAATGAAGCAAGATCCCCATGGGCCGCAGCGCCAGCAGGGAAATGACAGTGGTTCTGTGTGGACGTGAAATCCTTGTGCCTTCCCGCCCACCTTTTTTTGAAACGCCGCTCAATATTCCCACCTCCAATCATAGGGCAATGCACGCGGCTTTGCACGAATTATAGTGTTATACTACCACATTGCGCAACCATACGCGATAAGAAATGCTCTCTTTTACGATGGGAGGGCGGGGCGGGACCGCGGCCCGGGCGGCTCAGCCCAGGGCCACATCCAGCACCATCATCACCAAAAAGCCCAGCAGCACGCCGCCTGTGCCGGTGTGGCTGTGTTCCCCCAGATGGGCCTCGGGGATCAGTTCTTCCACCACCACATAGACCATGGCGCCGGCGGCAAAGGCCAGCATCCAGGGCATGGCCGGCACGATGCGCCCCGCCACCAGCACGGCGGCCACGCCGCCCAGGGGCTCGACCAGGCCGCTGAAGGCGCCCATCCAAAAGCTGCGGCTCCGGCTGGCGCCGTCCTGGCGCAGGGGCAGGGAGACGGCGGCGCCCTCGGGGAAGTTTTGCAGGCCCATCCCCAGGGCCAGCGTCAGGGCCGCCCCCACGGTGACGGTTTGGCTGCCGCTGGCCGCCAAGGCGCAGGCCAGGCCCACGGCCATCCCCTCGGGAATGTTGTGCAGCGTGACGGCCAGCACCAGCAGCGTGCTGCGGCCCCACTGGGTGGGGATGCCCTCGGCGTCTGCGCTGCCCGGGTGCAGGTGGGGCAGCAGGCTGTCCAGCGCCAGCAGGAACAGCGCGCCCAGCACAAAGCCGCCTGCGGCGGGGAACCACCCCGGCCGCCCCTGCTCCTCCGCCATTTCGATGGCGGGGATCAGCAGGCTCCACACGCTGGCCGCCACCATGACGCCGGCGGCAAAGCCCAGAAACATGCGGCGGAACCCGTTGTGGATGGCGCCTTTGAACAAAAAGACCATGCCCGCCCCCGCGGCGGTGGCCAGGCAGGTGAAGCCGGTGCCCAGCAGGCACAGGGCCAGCGGCGGCCAGTGGGCAAATTGTTGCAGCATCATGATATTCCTCGCCTTCGAATCGTTCTACTGCCGTCTATTTTCTGCACCAAGGGGCGAAACATACCCCTTGCCCGCAATTTCGGGATGCGCGCCCGGGCAACCTATGCTATACTGGTACCATATTTTAATTTAGTGCGGAAAGAGAGTGATTCCTGTGAAAAGTATCGGCTATTATAACGGCAAGACCGGCCCCCTGGAGGAGCTGACCGTGCCCTTTACCGACCGGGGCCTGTATTTTGGCGACGGCGTGTACGACGCCACGGCGGTGGTCAACCACAACCCCTTTGCCATCGACGACCACATCGACCGGTTTTTCAACAGCTTTCAAGCTGTGCGCATCCCCTTCGCCATGAGCAAGGCGGAGCTGAAAGAACTGCTGCTGGACCTGTGCCGCCAGGCCGAGGGCGACGGCCATATCCTGTATTGGCACACCACCCGCGGCTGCGGCGAGCGGGGGCACGCCTTCCCGCCGGCGGGCACGCCGGCCAACCTGCTGGTGTACCTTTCGCCCTTCCATGTGACGCCCTTTGACGTGACGATGAAGCTGATGACCATGGAGGACGTGCGCCATCACATGCTGCATGTGAAGACGCTGAACCTGCTGCCCAATGTGCTGGCGGCCCAGGCCGCCAAGGAAAACGGCTGCAACGAGGTGGTATACCACCGCAACGGCCGCGTGACCGAGGGATACCACAGCAATATCATGATGATCAAAGACGGCGCGCTTTGCTCGCCGCCGCTGGACAACCTGATCCACCCCGGCATCACCCGGATGCACCTGATCCAAACGGCCCGCCAGCTGGGCATTCCGGTGAAAGAGGACGTGATCACGCTGGACGAGCTGTTCGCGGCCGATGAGGTGCTGGTGACCAGCTCCGGCGACCTGTGCAACGCCGCCACGGCCATTGACGGCAAACCGGTGGGCGGCCGCGCCCCGGAGATCCTGCACGCCCTGCAAAAAGCCTACGGCCAGCGCTTCAACCAGGATACCCAGAGCCAGACGTTTTAAGCCCGTGCCCCTCCGGTCGCGGAAAGGCACAAAAAGGCGGCCTGCAAAAGCAGGCCGCCTTGCGGCATATATAGGGGTGCAGCGCGCTGTTGGGCCATCCGCCCCGGAAGGCCCGCCCGTGCGGCCGTCGGGGCGTGCTCAGGTTCGTTTGCCGTAGAAGGTGGCCGGCAGCACGGTGGAAAGCTCCAGCAGCATGTGGTCGAAACCGCTGGCATAGTCCGGCGCCAGGGAGCCCAGGGGCAGGTCGGGGCCGGGCAGGTTCAACGGCAGCGTCAAGGTGACCGTGGTGCCCTGCCCTTCGGTGCTGGCGATGACGCAGGTGCCGCTGTGCAGGGCCATCACCGCACGGGCGATGGAAAAACCGTAGCCCGCGCCCCCCACGGCCAGGTTGGCTGCCGCCGGGCCTTCCTTGTGCTTGGCGAACACATAGGGCAGCACGGCGTTGGGGATGCCGGCGCCCCGGTCGGCCAGGGTCATCACGGCGCTCTCCCCCTTGGTGGTCAGCGAAAAGCGGATGCGGTTGCCCGGCCGGGTGTATTTGATGGAGTTGGAAAACAAGTTGTAAAGCACGCGCTCCAAATTTTCGCTGTCGAAGCGGCACAAAAGGGGCCCTTCGGGCAGCTCGCAGGTGAATTCGATCTGCTGCTGCGCCAGCACGGGGGCCAGGCGGCCGCAAAAGGCGCGGCAGAAATCACACAGGTCCTGGGGGCGCAGGTGCAGCTCCAGCTTGCCGTTTTCCGCCCGGGCGCAGTCCACCAGGTTGCGGGACAGGCGCAGCAGGCGGTGCATCCCCTGGTTGAGCACCTGCTTGGCGTAGCGCCCCTTTTCGTCCTGCTCGGGGGGGAGGGCTTCGTAGGCGGCAAACATGGTGGCCAGGCTGTTGCTGATCTCCCGGCTGAGCAGCTCGGCGGCGTGGAGAGCCATGACGGGGCCGCCGCTGCCTTCCACAAAAAAGGCGGTGATCATCATGTTGCCCTCCCGGGGCTCCATGGTGCAGCGGGCCTGGCGGCCGCAGAGCCGGCAGGAAAAGGCGTGGCTGCGGCCTGCGTGGGCGGCGGTCACCAGCTCGGCGGCCAGGGAATCGGGCAGAATGTCGTTGAGGGAGCGGCCCACCAGATCCTGCTCCAGCTGCTGGCGCAGGTCGCTTGTCATGAAAAGGATGCGGCCCGAAGGGCTGCATACCAGCAGGTTGGCGTCTGAGGCGGGAAAGATCGTCATGTTGTCGCCGGTGGAATGATGCGCCAAAACACGGCCTCCTTTTTGGCGCGGGGCACACCCGCGCCGGATGATGAACAAAGCGGCTGGAAGCCGCTGGTGGATTTTGCATAAGTTATACTGTCATTTTATGATGCAATTCTACTCTTTGCAAGAAAAATATCGTTATTTTGGGAACTTGGATGTTTGAGGTTGAGAACCCATGTGTTGATAGTGTATAATCGGAAGGAAGAAATATGAGTGGGTCGATCAAATACGAGGATGCAAATAAAGGAAAATGCGGAGGTATCTGGAATGAGCGTGAAAATCGGAATCAACGGGTTCGGCCGTATTGGCAAGCTGGCGTTCAAAGCTGGCATCGATGATCCTGAAGTGGAGTTTGTGGCTATCAACCACCCCAGCCTGACGCCGGAATACGCGGCTTACATGCTGAAGTACGACACGGTGCACGGCCGGTGGGATGCGGACATCGCCTGGGATGAGACGTCCATCACCGTGAACGGCAAAAAGACCCTGGTGTTCAACTGCGAAAAGCCCGGCGATATCCCCTGGGCCAGCGCGGGGGCCGAGTATATCCTGGAATCCACCGGCAAGTTCCTCACAAAGGAAAAGGCCATGCCCCACATCGAGGCGGGCGCCAAAAAAGTGGTGCTGTCCGCCCCTTCTAAAGACGATACCCCCATGTTCGTCATGGGCGTAAACCATGAGAGCTATGCCGGCGAAGACATCGTATCCAACGCCAGCTGCACCACCAACTGCCTGGCCCCCCTGGCCAAGGTGATCAACGACCATTTCGGCATCACCGAGGGCTTGATGACCACGGTGCACGCCATGACCAAATCCCAGAAGGTGGTGGACGCCCGCTCCAATAAGGATTGGCGCAGCGGCCGCGCCGCCTCGGGCAGCATCATTCCCGCCTCCACCGGCGCCGCAAAGGCCGTGGGCAAGGTGATTCCCTCGCTCAACGGCAAACTCACCGGCATGGCCTTCCGCGTGCCCACGCTGGATGTTTCAGTGGTGGACCTGACCTGCAACCTGGCGAAACCCACTACCATGGAGGAGATCTGCCAGGTGATCCGCCAGGAGGCGGAGGGCCCCATGAAGGGCATTTTGGCCTATAACGATGTGCCGCTGGTCTCCTCGGATTTCACCGGCGTGCTGGAGAGCTCTATTTTCGATGCAAAGGCCAGCATGATGCTGACCCCCACCTTTGTAAAGCTGGTTTCCTGGTATGACAACGAAGCCGGCTACGCTGCCCGCACAGTGGACCTGATGAAGTATATGCACAAAGCGGACCGCAAGTGAGAATGAGCCGGCCCCTTGAAGCGGCCGGGCTGGGGCCGCAGGCAAACAACCTGCGGCCCCACAAAAAAATTTGGCGCCCTGTGGAGTTTCGTCAAAAAACAGTTGAAATTTTCCCAGGATGCGCTATAATAAAACACAAGGCCACGGGCCAGGCAATTGAATAGGCGGGTATAGTTCATTGGTAGAACGTCAGCTTCCCAAGCTGAATAGGAGGGTTCGATTCCCTTTACCCGCTCCAAAAAAACCGCCAGACGTTTATTCGCCTGGCGGTTTGATTTTTGCCCTGGACGCCTGCCGGTGCCTGCGTCAGCCCTTTATAGAGGATAGGGCGTTTTTCAAAAATTGCCGATAGTCCACACCCATGGACTTGACGGAGATGAACTGGGCCAGCAGCAGGGGGACAAACAGGTTCAGCAGGGCAAACAGCCAATGGATGGGCGTCATCATACGGCGGCTGATGATATAATAAAATCCATAGACCGATAAGAGGGGCAGCACGCTGAAGGCGGTGATCATGCCCGCGGCATAGAACCCCTTTTTATCGGAACCTGTGTTTCGTGCCATGCGGATGGCCGCTATGTGGGCAAACATCTCTAAAAATCCCAATACCATGGCGGTGGCGGAGAGCCAGGTTGTATGGGGGAAAAACAGCGGCACCAGCCCCACATACAGCGTGACGAGGAACAGTGCAAAGTGGCCGATGCTGTTATCCACCGCATCGGTTGCGACCTGCAGGTTCTTCGCGTTCAGGTCGTTGAAGCCAAACAGCTTTTCTTCCCACTCGTGGGCTGTGATGGCGAGAAACATAAAACACACCAGCCGTTGTAAACCGGGCAGCACCGGCCAGCGGGCGATCAAATAGACCAACACGCCCAGACCCACGGCGGTTGTGAAGTGCAGGCTGTGCCTAATTAAAAATCGTTTCATGAAAAACCGTCCTCCATCCATTGTTATGCAAATGTGCGGGCCTGCGGCGGGCAGCCGATACGCGGCCCATTGGGTATCATAATTCTAAATCGCCCGCACATCAACAAACAATATTAGGAGAACTGTTGGACGAATGGGGGAGAACCATGAAAAAACGGCCGGATATCGTCGCGGCAACGCGGCAAGCGCTGATAGACGCCTTTTGGACGCTGTATGCCCAAAAGCGGATTGAAAAAATAACGATAAAAGAACTGACCCAGCTGGCACATTATAACCGGAGCACGTTTTATGAGCATTTCACCGATATCTATGATTTACTGGAGCAAGAAGAGCGGGAGATCATCAGCCAGCTGGAAGATAAGATCGACTTAAAGATGCAGGCGGGAAATATGGAGGAGCTGCTGGGTCAAATTACGCAATTCTACAGCACGAACGCCCACCGGCTTACGCTGCTGCTCCATGCGGACGGCGGCACTGCTTTTTTGCGCCGGTTGGAAAAGGTGCTCTACCCCCGCTTTCGGTCCTTAGTGCCCCCCGCCGGCCGGGAATGCGCCCCCATTGTTTACGCATTCGGCATGAACGGCATGCTCATGGCGCTGCATGCATGGCACAGGAATTGCCCGGGCCTTTCGGCGGAGACGTTTGTGCAGCTGCTGCGCTCCCTGGTGGAAAAAGGCGTTGTGCAGACGGTTTGGCCCGCATAGGCAGAGGGCGTGAAGGGGTGGAATGTGACCGTGATTGGAACGAGGGGGCTGTATAGAGGCCACGGCATCTTGCGGTTTGAGAACTTATGTTCTATAATCGAATTGGAGATAAAACGCCAAAGGGAGGTGCGCCGTGGATCGGGATATTTTGCATGTGGATATGAATGGATTCTATGCATCGGTGGAGATGCTCTCGCACCCGGAGGCCCGGGACGTGCCCATGGCCGTGGGGGGCGACCGGGAGGAGCGCCACGGCATCATATTGGCCAAAAATGAATTGGCCAAGCGGCGGGGCGTAAAAACGGCGGAGACGATTTGGCAGGCCAAACAGAAGTGCCCGGAGCTTTTGCTGCTGCCGCCCCACCACGACCTGTACCACGAATATTATTTGAAGGCCAACGCCATATACGGCCGCTATACCGACCTGGTGGAGCCCGCCAGCATCGACGAAAGCTACCTGGACGTGACGGGCAGCCACAAGCTGTTCGGCTCCAGCTATGCGATCGCGGACAGCATCCGCCGCACGGTGAAGGAGGAGCTGGGGCTCACCGTGTCGGTGGGGGTATCCTTTTGCAAGTACTTTGCCAAAATGGGCAGCGACCTGAAAAAGCCCGACGCGGTGACGGTGGTCAGCCGGGCGAATTATCAACAGCTTTTGTACCCGCTGCCCATCGGGGAAATGCTGTCGGTGGGGGCGGTGACGGCGGCGCGCCTGCGGCAGCGGGGGGTGCACACCATCGGGGATCTGGCGGCCCGCAGCCGGCAGGACTTGACGGCCTGGCTGGGGAAGCACGGCCAAAGCCTGTATGAGGCGGTGCACGGCCTGGACATGGAGCCGGTGCGGCGGCAGGACGACCACGACGACCCCAAATCCATCGGGCGGGGCCGCACCTTCCGCAGCGACCTGCGGACGGAAGAGGAGATCCGGGTGGAGGTGCTGGCCCTGAGCGAGGACGTGGCGGAGCGGCTGCGGCGGCAGGACATGCGCTGCTGGGGCGTGCAGCTGACCATCAAAAACCCGGAGTTTGTATCCATCGACCGGCAAACACGGCTGACGGAGCCGGGGGACACAACGCTGGAGATATACAGCGCCGCCATGGAGGTGTTTCACCGGGTGTGGCGGGTGGGTAAGCCCATCCGCATGATGACGGTGACCGCCATCAACCTGACCCGGGAGACGCGCCAGCTCAGCCTGTTCGACGACGGCCGCACGGAAAAACTCACCCGGTCCGTGGACCAGATCAAAGAGAAATTCGGCCGGCGGGCGAACCGCCCGGCATCCCTGCTGAAAAAGGAGGAATAGCGCGCCCGGGCATGGGGCGGGGCTTCAGCGGCCGCCCATTTAGGGCGCGGCCCTTGCACCGGGGCGGCGGGGATGGTATGCTGGAACCAGGAAAGGAGGGGGCGCCATGACGCGGGAAGAGCTGTATGCATCATTATATCAAAACGGAACGGTGTACCGCCCCTTGCAGGAGGAACAGAGCATCCTGCTGGAGGTGGCGGTGGGGTGCAGCTGGCACAAGTGCGCCTTTTGTGATTTTACGCGGGATCCCTTTGCCCTGCTGCCGCTGGAGACCATCCGCCGCAGCGCGGAGACGCTGACCCAGCTGGGGGCGCCGGGGAACCGGGTGTTCCTGCTGGGGCAGAACGCCCTGGTGCGCCCCACGGCGGAGCTGCTGCAGATTTTTGGGTATATCCACCATTACCTGCCCCAGGTGACCCAAATCAGCCTGTACGCCCGGGCGGAGGATGTGAACCGCAAAACGGCGGCGGAGCTGGAGACGCTGCGGCAGATGGGCCTGTGCGACTTGCACATCGGCGTGGAATCGGGCAGCGACACCGTGCTGCTGCTGGCCAACAAGGGGGAGACCGCGGACGACCTGCTGCGGGCCTTCGGCAAGCTGGACGAAGCGGGCATCGGCTACTTGGTCACCTCCATCCTGGGGCTGGGCGGCCGGCAGATGTGGAAGGCCCATGCCATTGAAACGGCGCGGCTTTACAACCGGATCCACCCCCGGAATATCTGGGTGCTGGGGCTGCGGCTGTTCCCGGGCACCGAGCTGTACCGGCAGGCCCGGGCGGGGCTGTTTGAGCCGCTGACGCCCCGGCAGATGCTGCTGGAGGAGCGGCTGCTGGTGCAGGAGCTAACGGTGGAAAACTGCTTTTTTATGGACACTACGGCCATGAACCGCTACACCCTGGCGGCCGACCTGCCCGAGGGGAAGGAGGGCCTGCTGCACGCCATCAACCAGCTGCTGCTGGATGAAGAGCTGGGGGTGTTTGCCGCCCCCGCCGAAGGGCCTCTGTCCTAGCGCGCCAAGGGGCCGTGGGCGGCCGGTGAAAACCTTTAAAATTTTGGTCGAAAGCGCTTGCAATCCGGGGGCGCATCCTGTATAATAGAAGAAATTTTAGGCATCTATCGGATTGCGGCGTTGGAGGCCATCACAACAAGATAATCATCTCGCTTGGATGCAAAGCCTTCAGTTGACTGGGGGCTTTTCTTTAGGCCGGCGCCGCAGAGTAGAGAACAGGAGGTTCTTATGGGAAAGGATTTGTTGGAGCTCAAAAGCCTGGAAGTTTCTGAAATCAACGCCATCCTCGATCAGGCGCAGGCATTTCACGATGGCGAAGTGTTCCATGGCCTGGAAGGCCGCATCGCCGCCAATCTGTTTTTTGAACCGTCGACCCGTACCCAGTACAGCTTCAATGTAGCTGAAGAAAAGCTGGGTTTACGGGTCATTTCTTTTAATCCGGCCGGTTCGTCCCTGCAAAAGAACGAGAGCTTCTATGACACGGTGAAGACCTTCGACAGCTTCGGCACCGACTTGCTGGTGATCCGCCACGTGGAAAACGAATATTACAACCAGCTGCTGGGGCATGTGAACGCCAAGATCCTCAACGGGGGCGACGGCACGGGCAACCACCCCACCCAGTCGCTGCTGGACCTGCTGACCATCCGCCAGGAATTCGGCCGGTTCGAGGGGCTGAAGGTGGCCATCATCGGCGATGTATCCCACAGCCGGGTGGCTCACACCAATTTTGAAGTGATGCGCCGGCTGGGCATGGAGGTGTGCACCAGCGGGCCGGATGAATATATGGAAGAGGGCATGAATTTTATGCCCTTTGAGCAGGCTGTGCGCAGCAGCGACGTGGTGATGCTGCTGCGGGTGCAGCATGAGCGCCATGCCGAGCACATGCACCTGACGGTGGAGGAATACCACGCGGGCTACGGCATGAACCGGGAAAAGCTGGGCTGGATGAAGGAGGGCGCCATCATCATGCACCCCGCCCCCTTCAACCGGGGCGTGGAGATCGCGGACGACGTGGTGGAGTGCGGCCGCTCGCGCATCTTCAAGCAGGTGAACAACGGCGTGTTTGTGCGCATGGCCGCCATCCGGCGCGCCCTGTGCGATTGAGGAGGCGCAAATGGAAACTGTTATCCGCAATGGTTTGGTGTTTGACGGGCAGCGGCTGCGCCGGGCGGACGTGCTGCTGCGGGGCGGCGTGATCGACCGGGTGGAGGAGAACATCCCGGAAGAGGGGCGCGCCGTGATCGACGCCGCCGGCCAGGTGGTGTCCCCCGGTTTTATCGACCTGCATGTGCACCTGCGGGAACCGGGTTTTGAGCACAAGGAGACGGTGCGCACCGGCACGATGGCGGCGGCGGCCGGCGGCTTTACCACGATATGCGCCATGCCCAACCTGGACCCGGTGCCCGACAGCGCGGCGCACCTGGCGGTGTCGGAGGAGCGCATCAGGGAGAACGCGGTGGTGCGGGTGCTGCCCTATTGCGCCATCACCGTGGGGCAGCGCGGGCAGGAACTGGTGGATTTTGAAGGGCTGCACAGCCGCTGCGCCGGCTTCAGCGACGACGGCA
>OGMW01002853.1_pt1 | contig 10141 bp, 9 predicted proteins | sample 1573281 | NCBI WGS metagenome assembly OGMW01 (sample SAMEA2581907, study PRJEB24529) | metagenome | biome: Human gut stool | place: China | collected 2011
TTTCAGGCTTCGCCTGTCGTTGTAGAGGGTTTGTCTTTGGATAAATCGATTGGAAGAGAAAAAACGGAATCTACTGCGGAGACGGTTTCTGAAACAATTTCTGAAACAGCTCCGGGAACAGCTCCGGGAACAGTCTTAGAAACAGCTCCGAAAACGATTTCGGAAGGGATGCAAACGGGAGGGGGATCGGAAGCTATACTTCTACTAAATATGCAAACAATCGGTATCCGGAACGAACAGACAGTGAAAGCGATTGCCGCCCTTGCCCGACGTAAAGAACTGGGAGGTCCCGGCGGGATTTTATGGAAAATCCTTAGTTCCCAATACCGCCCTACCCTACTCAAAAAGAACGAACCGGGTGATTACATTCTTTGGGCGCTCAATCATCCGACGGAATTTGAAAACACATACAACGGGACACTGAAAAAGCTAATCAGGGGAAGATAAACCGGGAAAAAGTCTGAATATAAAAACGAAACATGCCATCATCATTCGTTTATATCATAAATTCAGGCAAAGAAAGATAGAAAACCAAGAACTATCGCTTCTTATCATACAAGGAAAAGGCCTCGACTTGTAGAGCCAGTATTTGTAACTCGAGAAACCAAAGAATAAAGTAAATCATAAAAAAGGAAGAAAAAGAACCTATCAATTTGTTATTCTAAAAAAGATTTGTACCTTTGTGGTACAAATTACCCCCCTTAGTTGAGAAATACTAAGGCTGACCCATCAATTAAAGATGGGTTTTTTTTATATATAACGCTATGGAAGACAAAAAGAAAGTAATAGTCTATGTAGACGGTTTTAATTTCTATTACGGGCTGAAGTCTAAAAAATGGAAAATGTGTTATTGGCTGGATTTAGTCAGCTTCTTTAATAGTTTTCTAAAGTCCTATCAAGAATTGGTAGAAGTCAATTATTTTTCAGCTCGTCCAACAGATGCAGGCAAACACGATAGGCAAGATAAACTATTTCAAGCAAACAAATGTAACCCTAAATTTAACTTGATATTGGGTAAATACCTCAAAAAAGAGATTAAATGCCGTTATTGTGGTGGTATCATTCATTCTTTTGAAGAAAAAGAGACAGATGTACGAATAGCTACAAAGATTCTGTCGGACGCCTATAAAAAGCGCTGTGACATTGCTATCATTGTATCAGCAGACAGCGATTTAATACCACCTGTAGAGCTGATAAGAGAATTTAACCCGTTACAAAAGGTCTATGTATATTTTCCTCCTAACAGATATTCATCTAATTTATCGAACCTAAGTGATGGCACACGTAAACTTGATGGCGCTTTTAATATATTCAAGAAACATATATTGCCCCAAAAAGTGCAGCTACCAAACGGATATGTAATAGAACGCCCGGATGAGTGGAAATAAGATTTTAGTTCGACCTATCTTGCCGTTCAAGGCACGAAAAGCTGTCTTCGAGAAATTGGAAGATATCGCCGATGTAGCTTCTATGTCTCCGGAAGACAGGGAGCGATACGACAATAGCGTCAAGGTGTACCGCGATTATTTGGTGACAATGGATGCAGCTGAACAAAAAGGGATGAAAGAAGGCGCCCAAAAAGCCCAACTACAAATAGCCCGGAACATGAAAGCCAAAGGGATAGACAACCAATCTATTGCCGAATGTACTGATTTACCTTTAAGCATGATCGAAGAGTTATAGAGTAATTAGACAAAAGAAGTTAAAAGCACTCATCAATCCACAATCAGCCACCCTCTCTTGCAAATATATTTGTTATTTTTGCGGAGTAATAACATTATTACGTTCCAAAACAGATATTTGGGGCATAGCTCTAAAGGAGACATTAATTATGGGAAACAGTTTAAAAAAACAGAAAGAAGCTTCATTGGCTGCTAACAACACCAAAAAGAGCAAAGGTGAGAGACTTGGATGGAAATCAATAAGCGAATATAAAACTGTGTCTCTCAAAAAAATTGTCGGAAACGGGAATCGTGTAAACGAAACAAATATTCCTGTAAATACAAGTATAAGACTTGTACCGTAATGCTGGATAATATAAGGCCTTATAAGATGATATTTATTCAAAAAGCGTCACCAAATGTTGGTGACGCTTTTGATTTTGCATATATTTATAAATTCTACTCAAACAGAAAAGATATCTGTCAAAGACTAAAATACATTGTCAGGGTTGAAGTTACCAATGATATTTTTGCCATCAAGTTTTATGCTGCCAGAGACAAAAAGCTCGATAATAAATATAACCGAATTCTCAAAATGCACAACTATACAGAAACTCTACGTATATTTATGACTTGTGCCAGCATTGTCCCTCTCATTTTACAAGAATTCCCACTAGCTTCATTTGTGATAAATGGTGCTCAAAGTTTAGATTTAGAATCTAACAAAATAGAAGGAAGAGCCAACAATCAAAGGTTCAGATTATACAAAAACATGGCTACCCAATTATTTGGTAAAAAACGTTTTGAACATTACGAATTTATAGAAATCAGTTCTTACCTGATGGTAAACAAAAAAGAGTGTTCTGATATAGAGAGAAAAAAAGACAGAATTAAAGAAACCCTTCTTAACCTATATGACATAGACAGCTAAAACAAAAGAGGTGAGTTCCCCTTCACAGGGTAGCCCACCTCTTTCTCTTCATACACAAACATTCAAATGATCAGGTACCAGATGTTAGTCAATGTAACGGATGCCATCCATTTTAAACATACCTCCCTACATACGGCCGCCACCCAAAGCCTGATACAACGTAATCACACCCTGAATTTCGGTAAAGCGGTTCGCCACTTGTGACAGTTGCGCGTTGAGCAACGTCTGTTGTGCCGTCAGCACTTCCAGATAAGTGGTGTTGCCATGCTTCATCAACAGGCTTGTGCTCTTGGCGGCTGTTTGCAAAGAGGCTACCTGCTTGTCATAGTAGTCGGCTTTCTCGCGAGCAGTCTGATACTGTACCAGTGCCTCGTTCACTTCCACACCTGCATTCAGCAAGGTTTGCTCAAAGCTAAGGCGGGCTTCCTCCTGTTGGGCTTTCGCTATTTTCAGTTGGGCGATGTTGGCGCCTTTATTAAATAGAGGCTGCGTCAGAGAAGCTACGGCGGAAGCCAGAAACTTACCCGGATTGACAATCATGCTACCCGCACTGTTGGTCCAGCCTGCGCTGCCACTCAACGTGATGGAAGGATAGAAAGCGGCACGGGCGGCATTTGTGGTGTAGAAAGCCTGCGCCAACGAGAATTCTGCGCTACGCACATCGGGACGGTTGGAAAGCATCTGCAAGGGAACACCTACGGAGAAGTTTTCCGGCAACTGCTGGTTTCCCAGTTTGCCACGCTGTATCTCATGGGGAGTTTCAGCCAGCAACAACGCCAGTGAATTTTCCGCCTGATTGATTTGTTCTTTCAGGTCGAGCACGGTGGTACATATATTATAATAAGTAGCCTCCGTCTGCGCCAGTCCCGCCTCGTTCACCATACCGGCTTTTTTCATGGCACGGGTGGCGTTCACGCTTTCCTTCCACGCAGCTTCGGTGGCAACGGCTATCTCATATTGCGAATCGAGCATCAACAAAGTGTAATAGGTGTTGGCAACGGATGCCACCAATTGTGTCTTTACGGCTTGTTCATATTCCTTGCTCTGCTCGTAAGCAGCTTTCGCACGACGTTTTGCGGTGGTCACTTTTCCGAAAATATCCAGTTCCCACGAAGCGGTCACGGGCAGAGAGTAAGTCTGCGTCGCCTTTCCACGGTCGAAGCTGCTGGCAGCTCCTTCCGGCGCAAGGAATAAAGAAGGCAGATAAGACAGTTTGGACGTCAGCAAGGTAGCTTCCGCTTCTTTCACACGCAAGTGGGCAGTCTGCATATCCGTGTTGCGCACGAGTGCCGAATCAATCAGGTTTTGCAAAGACGGATCGGTAAAGACCTCCTGCCACGAGAGGTTGCCGAAGTTTGCCGTATCGGCGGCGGCAACTGATTCGCTACCGTAAAGTCCTTCGGGGACTTCCGATACCGGTTTGTATTTATTATAGATACCGCAACTGCTCAAAACGAGTGTTGCTGCGGACAGAATTATTATTTTTCTCATTCAACTATAAATTTATGATATAAACTAATGAGGAGGACAGATTCACTGTATCCTAATTAAATGCTTATTTTATCTTTCAGACAGAAGAACAAAAGAACAAATATTGAAGTCATTGTCAACGTTCTATTACAATGATTGTATTCATTATATCAACTAAGTATTTTTGCATACTCATCTTATATTATCAGGCACGGATTACGCGGATTACATGGTTCCTCGAATGATGGCTGTTATTAAGCAACTTTCTAATCTGTACCTGAATTTATGATATAAACTAATGATGGTGATATACTTATATTAATTACATCGATTATATGATTACATTAATTATATGACTACACCGACTTTATCTTTTGTACTTATGTTCTTCTGTCTAAAAATCAGAATTACTCTTTTCCAGCCCTGGACTTTTCTTCCTCGCTCACTTTGATTTCCTCTTCAATCTGCCAATCATGCGTAGGGGCACTCTGTACGGGACGGAGACGTTCCTGCAACCATTGGAAAGCAATGAACAAAGTCGGCACGATGAAAAGCAGTGCCAGCGTACCGATAGTCATACCGCCAACTACTCCCGTACCCAATGAACGGTTACCGTTAGCTCCTACTCCACTAGACATCATCAGCGGGAACAGACCGAAAATCATCGTCAAAGCCGTCATCAGAATCGGGCGCAGACGGGCTTTGGCTGCACTGACAGCAGAAGCAATCAGTCCCATACCGGCCTTACGGCGTTCGGCAGCATATTCCGTCAGCAAGATAGCCGTTTTTGCCAGCAAGCCGATCAACATAATCAGACCCGTTTGCAGGTAAATATTATTCTCCAGTCCGAACATCCGGGCGAAAAGGAAGCTACCCATCAATCCGCAAGGCACACTCAAAAGAACGGCGAACGGAATAATGAAGCTCTCGTAGAGCGCGCTTAGAATGAGGTAAATCATCAGAAAGCAGATACCGAAAATAATCATCGTCGTGCCGCTTTGCTGGTTTTCCTCACGGGTGATACCTCCGTAGTCATAGCCGTAACCTTTCGGAAGAGACTGTTCCGCCGTTTCCTGCACAGCCTTGATCGCATCTCCCGTACTGTATCCATCAGCCGGCATCGCGTTCACCGCAATGGAGTTATACATATTGAAACGGCTCAACGACTCGGCACCATAGCTGCGGGTCAGTGTAACGAACTGGCTCAACGGAGCCATCTCACCATTGGACATACGCACAAAAGCGTTGTCGAGCGAAGTCTCGTCCAGACGGAACATCGGATCGGCCTGAATCATAACGCGGTACACTTTAGAGAAACGGTTGAAGTTGGACACATACTGACCACCGTAGTAGCCGGACAGCGTACTCAACACAGCGTCGGGCGTGATACCTGCACGCTTGCATTTAGCCGCATCCACCTCTACCGTCCATTGCGGATAGCGCACGTCGAACGTCGAATAAGCCATTGCTATTTCAGGCCGTTGGTTCAACGCGCCCAAATATTGCTGGGTAGTGGTAAAGAACTCATTGATATCACCGCCCATCTTGTCCTGCATGTGGAGCTCGAGCGCATTACCCATACCGTAGCCCGGAATCATACCCGGTGAGATGGCGAACACACTGGCATCTTTAATATCGGCCGTAAGGGCATACACCTGTCCGATCACCGACTGCACATTATCCGCGTCATCCGGTCGTTCGTCCCACGGCTTCAACTTAAGAATCAACATTCCGAACGAACTTCCTTGTCCGGCCAGCAAACCGTAACCGGCCACTTTCTGCACGTGCTTCAGTTGGGGAATCGCCATCAGGCGTTTTTCGATGCGTTCCATCACCTCATCCGTCGTTGTGAGCGAACTGCCTGCCGCCGTACTTACATTGACGAAAATCACCCCCTGATCCTCGTCGGGCACCAGACTGGTCTTTGTCGTATTCATCAGGAACACAAGCAACACTACGGAACAAGCCAGCAGCGACCATGTGAGCCATCTGCGCTTGATAAAGAGCAATACAATCGTCTTATATTTATCCACCATCACATCGAAAGCCGAATTGAAAGACTTACGGAAACGTGCCGCAAAGTTGTTCTTCTGCGTTCCGTCTTCATTGATGTAAGGCTTGAGCAGCAATGCGCACAAAGCCGGACTCAAGGTCAACGCATTGATAGCCGAAATACCTACTGCCACCGCCATCGTCAACCCGAACTGTGTATAAAACGTACCGGAAGTGCCGCCCATAAAGGACACCGGAATAAATACCGCCATAAACACCAGTGAAGAAGTGATAACAGCATTACTGATACCTTTCATCGCGTCGATACTTGCCATATAGGACGACCTGTACCCCACATCGAACCGCGCCTGCACCGCCTCGACGACAATAATGGCATCATCCACCACCGTACCGATCACCAGCACGAGCGCAAACAGTGTCAGCAGGTTGATACTGAATCCAGCTATCGCCATGAAAGCGAACGTACCTACCAGAGACACAACGATTCCGACCAAAGGAATCAATGTGGAACGGAAGTCCTGCAAGAAAACGTACACCACAAGGATCACGAGGATAATTGCCTCGATCAACGTCTTCACCACCTCATGAATGGAAGCGAACAGGAAGTCGTTGGAGCTCATCATCTGTGTCAGCTCCACTCCTTTCGGAAGATCCTTGCGTGCCTCATCGAGAAATTTGTCGATGTTCTGGTTTACTTCCGTCGCATTGGAACCTGCCGTCTGGAACACCATACAAGACACACCCGGATGGCCGTCCATACCACCGTGGTAAGCGTAGCTGTCCTGTCCCAGTTGTACGTCGGCAATATCTTTCAGTTTCAACACCTCGCCAGTATCGCTAGAACGGATGACGATGTCGCCAAATTCTTCGGGAGTAATCAGACGTCCCTTGTACTTCATCGTATATTGGTACGTTTCATTCGAGTTCTCGCCAAACGAACCGGTTGCCGATTCGATATTCTGCTCGGCAAGCACGCCGGTGATGTCTCGGACGGAATCAGTTTGTACTGTGCCATCACATCCGGCTTCATCCATACACGCATACTATATTCACCACCCATAATCATCATATCGCCCACACCGGAGATGCGGAGAATCTGTGGTTTCAGGTTGATGCTGATATAGTTGGACAGGAAGTTCTCGTCATAACTCTCGTCCGGACTGGACAAGGAGAACATCTGCAAGATACTCGTCTGCCGCTTGGAAGTGGTCACACCGACTTGGGTTACTTCCGCCGGAAGCTGTCCCGTAGCACGCGACACACGGTTTTGCACGTTGACAGCCGCCATATCAGGATCGGTGCCCTGCTTAAAATAGACGGTGATGCTCACCGAACCGGCATTGGTGGCGGAAGATGTCATGTAGGTCATGTCCTCCACCCCATTGATCGCCTCTTCCAAAGGCGCGATTACACTCTTCTGCAACGTTTCCGCACTGGCACCATAATAGGTGGTACTCACCATAATGGTAGGCGGAGCAATATCGGGGTACTGCTCAACAGGCAGACTGAACAGCCCGATGATACCCACTACAACAATCGTAATAGAAATGACTGCCGATAATACGGGGCGTTCTATAAAGGTTCTTAAATTCATGAATGATTCCTCCTTGGTTTAATTTTCAGTAGTTGTGGCCGGAGACGCTGTGGCTGTCTCTGCCAACAGAGATTGAGCGGTCGTCTCCGCTAATGAGGATTGGTTGATTGCCTCTGCTAATGAGGATTGATTTATTGTCTCTGCTGATGAAGATTGATTAGCCTTTGTCACTCCTGCCACTGGAGTTTGAGCAGCCTTCGCCTTGACCGGAGTACCTTCACGAAGCAATCCTACGCCTTCGGCCACAATCACATCTCCCGGTACCAGCCCTTCATCTACAATAAATTCCCGACCGCCGTTGACGCGAGTCACCTGTACCGGGTTTGATTGAGCTTTACCGTCCACTACTTTATATACATATCTCTTATCCTGTATTTCGAAAGTGGCAGCCTGTGGAATGGTCAATGCTCCCGTTTTCTGCACAGGAACAATCACGTTGCCCGCACCACCGCTATGCAACAATCCTTCCTTATTCGGAAAAACAGCACGCAGACTGACCGTACCCGTCGAACGATCGATCACTCCACTAATCGACTCGATCTGTCCTTGTTCGGAATAAGCCGATTTATCGTTCAGTTGCAGATTGATGGCAGGCATATTTTTCAGCGCCTCTTCTTTGGAACCGTATTGGCGGATGAGTCCCAGCAACTGGTTTTCCGTCATGGAGAAGTAAACATACATATCCGAATTGTCGGAAACCGTTGTCAGCGGTTGGGCAAGAGCGGAACTCACCAAAGCGCCTACGCGGTAAGGCAATGTACCCACCACACCGTCTGCCGGACTTTTCACAACCGTATAAGAAAGATTGTTGCGGGCACTCACTTCCTGCGCTTTTGCCTGCGCCAACTGTGCCTTGGCAGCCAGTAGGGAGTTTTTCGCGGTACTCAAATCGAAAGAGGAAACTACGTTCGCTTTATACAGTTCCTCTTTACTGTCATACGTCAGTTGTGCCGTAGCCAGAGAGGCTTTTGCCGATTCAACGTTTGCCACTGCCGTTTGCAAAGCAGCTTCATACGGCACCTGATCGATGATGAACAACGTCTGTCCGTTCTTCACGCGTTGACCTTCCGTCACACAGACTTTAGTCAGCGTACCACTCACCTGGGGATAAATATCAATATCTTGGCGTCCGCGGATGGTTGCCGAGTAGGCGCTTGAAATCATCCGGTCGGCCGGAACAACGGTCATCACTTCGTATTCTGTTTCCATTTGTGCCGGGGAAGCCTGTTTACAGCCTGTCGCAGCAATCATACAGCAGAGCAACAATAATCCCTGCTTCATTTTACATACCTTTCTACTCATTTTCTGTTACCTATTAAATATTTTTAAACGCGGCAAAGGTAGACTGTTTTCTTCATTGAAAACTGGACTTAGTATCTTCAGTTTTGTTCATTTTAGGAACATCAAAACCGATATTTAGTGAAAAAGTGCTATTTTTGTACCCAAAATAAGAATAACAATGGAATCAAAAAACTCTAGCCTAGCCATATTTCGTGAACCGTTCGTAGCCGGAATGGACGAAAACCTGTCTCCAATTATGCAACGCCTATGGAAACTGGAAGGGGGTGCCATCTATTTTTGCCGTAGCGGATGGGCACACGTCACGATCGACTTGAAAGACTATGAAATTGTCGAAAATACTCAAATCGTGCTCTTGCCGGGAACGATTATCCGCGTCAACGGCAGCAGCAGTGATTTCACAGCTTCTTTCTTCGGATTCCCCAAAGAAATGTTTCGTGAAGCCTGCCTGCGTTTCGAGCCGATCTTCTTCCGGTTTATCAAAGAAAAGCCGTGTTACGTACTTCCGGAAGAAAATACCGGAGCTATCAATGGGTTAATACGTGCCACGACCGCTATATACAACGACCGCGAAAATCGTTTCCGCAACCAAATTGCTAAAAATCACCTCCAGTCGTTTATGTTGGATATCTATGACAAGTGTTACCGCTACTTCGACCGGCAGGAAATAGAAGGAGGAAGTCGGCAGGATGAAATCTTCAAGAAATTCATCGCACTGGTGCACGAAAACTGCATCGCTGAAAGGGAAGTAACCTTCTACGCCAACAAGCTCTGTATCTCCACCAAATACCTGACAGGTATCTGCAAAAGCGTGACGGGTGAAGCTGCCAAAAAGCTTATTGATGACTTCTCCATCCTGGAGATAAAAGTGCTGCTTCAATCCACCGAACTGACGATTCAGGAAATAGCCGACCGGCTCGGTTTTCCCGACCAGTCGTATCTAGGCAGGTATTTCAAACGGCATGAAGGGATGTCGCCGAAGGAGTATCAGAGCAAATATTCTATCTAATAACCAAAATAGCACAGACGGGCGAGCATGGTGTATTTTTTCCACCTATACACCACTCCGCCTAAATTATTCTGCACTTTCATTGTCCTGTAATCCCTGATAAAGTTTGCTTTCCAGTTCTTCGATGGAAGGCAGTCCGGATTTTATATCGTGAGGGATTGATT
>OGMW01002854.1_pt1 | contig 10140 bp, 8 predicted proteins | sample 1573281 | NCBI WGS metagenome assembly OGMW01 (sample SAMEA2581907, study PRJEB24529) | metagenome | biome: Human gut stool | place: China | collected 2011
ACGGGCAGAACATCTTCACTGTGGGGGACGTGAAGCAGAGCATCTACCGCTTCCGGCAGGCCGACCCCAGCATCTTCCGGGAAAAGCTGGAGAGCTGGCCCCTCCTGCCCGGCGGCGAAGCCCGCCCCCGGCCCGAAGACGGCCAGCCCGGCGAGAACGCCATGCTGGCGCTGGACGCCAACTTCCGCTCTGCCCCGCAGGTGGTGGCAGGCATCAACTTTATCTTCGAACAGCTCATGACGCCCGCTCTGGGCGACACGGCCTACGGCGACGGACAGCGCCTCGTCTGCGGCGCACCCGGCGCGTACGGGGGCAGCGTGGAGGCCCACTTCCTGCCCGACGATGCCGCCGAGACGGACGCAAAATATATCGCCGACCGCATCGAGGCGATGGTGGCCTCCGGCGAGCCGGTGCGGGACGGCGGCACCACCCGCCCGGTGCAGTACGAGGACTGCTGTGTCCTGCTGGCGGCGAGAGGCGACTTCCCGGCCTACGCCGAGGCCCTGACGGCCCGGGGCATCCCGGTCTACGCCGACGCCCGGGAGAACCTGCTGGACGCGCCCCACATCCGCCCCCTCATCGCCCTGCTGAGGGTCATCGACAATCCCGCGCAGGATATCTATCTCGCTGCCGCCATGCTGGGGCCGATGTTCGGTTTTACGGACGACGACCTCGTCCGTCTCCGGGCCGGGGCGCAGACACCCGATCAGCACACCCGCATCAGCCTCTACGGCGCAGTGCTGCAGGCCGTCCAGAGCGAGGCGGAGGATGATTTCACCCGCCGGGTGCAGGCGTTCTACCAGCGTCTGACGGCCCTGCGCCGGATGGCCCGGAGCGTGCCGGTGGAGGAACTGCTGGAAGAAATTTTTGTTTCCACCGGCTACCTCGCCGCCCTCGGTGCCATGGAGAACGGCCAGCGCCGCCGGGAGGACGCACGGCGCTTCGCCTCCTTCTGCGCAGGGGCGGGCGCGGGCGGCATCTCGGCCCTCGTCCGTGCCATCGACGCGGCCGCGCTGGCGGGCTCCACCGGGCAGGAGACTGCCCCCGGCGGGGCGCGGCCCGGCTGCGTCACCATCATGACCATCCACCGCTCCAAGGGCTTGCAGTTCCCGGTGGTGTTCGTGGCCGACACGGCCCGGCAGTTCAACGCTGCCGACACCCGCCAGCCTGTCCTGCTCCATCGTGTCTGCGGCGCAGGCCTCCGTCTCCGTCCCGAGGGCGGCGAGGGGGCCTATAAGACGGCGGCCTACACCGCCCTCTCCACCGTCCACGCCGCCGAGATGCGGAGCGAGCAGATGCGGCTTTTGTATGTGGCCCTTACCCGGGCGCAGGATAAGCTGATCTTGACGGTCCCGCTGGGCATTGGCCGGACGTCCAACCCCTTTGCAAAAGCCGCTGCCTTCCTCGCCGCCGGGGCGGGGGAGACCCTGAACGCTCAGGCGGGCAGCTTCGCCGACTGGCTGCGGGCGGCGCTCCTCGTCCACCCCAACGGCGGGCCTCTCCGCCGTCTGGCCGGGAATCTTGAGCTGCCTTTTGCGGACACCGGGAGCACCATCGCCCTCACGGTGCAGGCCGATGTCCTCCCGCCCGAAGAAGCCCCCGCCGAGGCGGAAGAGTCGCCCCGGCCCGAGGCCGACCCGGCCCTTGTGGAGACGCTGCGGCAGGGCTTCGGCTGGCGGTATCCGGCGGCAGCGCTGGCGGACATCCCGGCCAAGGTCAGCGTGACCAGCCTCGTCCACGCCGCGGAGCAGACCACCCTCGAGCGCCCGGGCTTCCTCTCGAAGGACGGCCTCACCGCCGCCGAGATGGGTACGGCTCTCCATGCCTTCCTCGAGCACGCCGACTTCGGGGCGCTGGCCGCTGTGCGGGACGCAGAGGACGACGCCGTCTTGGATGCCGTCCGCGCCGAACGGGAGCGTCAGGCGGCGGCGCAGCTCACGCCCCCCGCTATTGCCGGGAAGCTGGATGTCTATAAGATACTCCGCTTTGTGCGCAGCGAGGCGTTCCGCCGCATCTGCGGGGCAGAGGATGTGCTGCGGGAGCTGGCTTTTATCACGTCGCTGCCCGCCGCTGAGGTCATGGCTGCCCAGGGCCGCGCCCTGCCCGACGGCCCTGCCGCCGACGCCGGGGTGCTGGTGCAGGGCATCGCGGACATCGTCCTCGTCTACCCCGACCACCTCGAGCTTCTGGACTACAAGACGGACCGCCGCAAGGCCCCTGCCGATTTCGTCCGCGCCTACCGCGCTCAGCTGGAACTCTACGCAAAGGCCATTGAGAAGCGCTTCGCCCCCCGGCGGGTGACTTATAAAGGGATATATTCGCTGGAGCTGGGGGAGTTGATTGAAGTATAAAATGACAGGAGCACAGAAAAATGGGAACACTGCTTTTAGGCGAAATTGAATCGGCGCTCCTGCAAGGATACTTCGGTGAACTGCGGACGAAAGAAGTTGTGGTCACAGAAGAACGGATGGAGCACATCCGGGAGCGCCACCCGCAGGATGTGGAGCTGTTCATACTTTATGGAAAAGAGACCGTCGTGAAGCCGGATATTCTGCTGGTCGATGAAAAACATACCGGAACAGTCTTTGCAATAAAGCGCCTGCCCGAAACGAATCTGAATGTAGTCGTCCGGCTCGTGATGGAAACAGACCGGGAAGACCGCAAAAATTCTGTGATGACGTTTTACCGTATCCGGGAACGCAATCTGAAAAAGCTGATGGAGAAAAACCGGCTGCTTTACAGCCGGGAATAATCGTGGTATAATAAGCATAGGATAAGAGTGCATTTGAAGTAGAGAATGTGCTGCTACACACCCACTGGGTCAAAAGAAATGCGGGAACGGGCACACCCGCCAGATGCAATCAACGGGGGAACGGCAGAAATGCTGCTCCCCCATTCCCTTGTCCGGGTATCTTTTTTTGAAAAAGCGCATAAAAATGCTTGACAGCCTCCCCGGGGTGTGGTAGAATACTCGAGTAAAGAAAGCAGCTACGGCCTGTGCCGCGCTCGCCTTGAGGGGTAAGGACCCCCGGGCTATACCCTGAACCGATTCGTCTTGTAGACCGAATCGCGCTTTTGAGTGAATTTCGCGCGGCTGTCCCGAAACTGGGGCGGCCGCGTTTTCTATGCCAAAAAACGCAACACTATGGACTATTGTTTGGAGGTGCATTCATTATCGCTACCGCTGGAAAGTCGAAGGAACTGGAGATCAACGGTCAGATCCGTGACCGTGAGGTTCGCCTGATCGGAGCCGACGGCGAGCAGAAGGGCGTGGTCAGCATTCAGGTGGCCATGCGCGCTGCTGAGGACGCCGGGCTGGATCTGGTCAAGATCGCACCGCAGGCCGTTCCGCCTGTGTGCAAGGTGCTGGATTACGGCAAGTACCGTTTTGAACAGCAGAAGAAGGAGAAGGAAGCCAAGAAGAACCAGAAGGTGGTCGAAGTCAAAGAGACCCGCCTCTCGCTCAACATTGACACCAACGACTTCAACACCAAGCTGAACCAGACGGCCAAGTTCCTGGCCGCTGGCCACAAGGTAAAGGCCTCGATCCGTTTCCGCGGCCGTGAGATGGCGCACAGCGCACTCGGTGCTGACGTGCTGAAGCGCTTTGCCGAGGCCCTGCCTCAGGCAAGCATGGATAAGCCGCCGGTCCTCGAGGGCCGCACGATGTCCATTCTGCTGATCCCGAAACCCAATAAGGACTAATTTTAGGAGGATACTAAAATGGCTAAGATGAAACTGAAGACGCACTCCGGCGCTAAGAAGCGCTTTAAGCTGACCAAGAACGGCAAGATCAAGCGCGGCCATGCATTCCGCAGCCACATCCTGACCAAGAAGACCACCAAGCTGACCCGTGGTTACCGTCAGCCCAGCTACGTTGATAAGACCAACGCAGCTACCATCAAGAGCATGCTGCCCTACGCCTAAGAGCGAGCCGCAGGCAAACACATTCTACTGAGATAACTAAAGGAGATATAAAAAATGGCACGTATTAAGGGCGCAACCATGACTCACAAACGTCGCAAGAAGATGCTGAAGCTGGCCAAGGGCTTCTACGGCTGCAAGAGCAAGCACTTTAAGATGGCTAAGCAGCAGGTCATGAAGAGCGGCAACTACGCTCTGGCTGGCCGCCGCATGAAGAAGCGCCAGTTCCGCAACCTGTGGATCTGCCGCATCAACAACGCTGTCCGTCCTCTGGGCATGAACTACTCCAGCTTCATGGCTGGCCTGAAGAAGGCTGGCATCGAGCTGAACCGCAAGATGCTCAGCGAGATGGCCATCAACGATCCCAAGAGCTTCGCAGCTCTGGTCGAGACCGTGAAGAACGCCTAATAGACCTTAAAAAAGACGCCCGCGCGTATCAAATACGCGGGCGTCCTTTTTGTATGTTTTGGTAGTTGGAGGAAAGACGGATGGAGAAGATCACCAGCCGGGAAAACGCAAAAGTCAAATACGCCTGCCGTCTGGCGTCCAGCGGGGCGTTCCGCCGGGCCGAGGGCCGCTTTCTGGCCGAGGGGCGGAAGCTCTGCCCCGAGCTTTGCCGGGGCGCAGAGCTGGAGACCCTCTTCTGCACCGAGTCGGCGCTGGAAAAATGCCCGGAGCTTTCGGAATTGCCGGGCGAACACTACCTTGTGGAAGACCATGTGGCCGATAAGCTGGCCGACGTGGGGACCCATCAGGGGGTGTTCGGCGTCTTCCGCACCCCAGTGCATACCTTAGAAGAGGTGAAGACCGGCGGGCGCTACCTCGCCCTCGAGCGGGTGCAGGACCCCGGCAACGTGGGAACGCTGCTCCGCTCTGCGGCGGCCTTCGGCTTTGACGGCGTGCTGCTCAGCGACGGCTGCGCCAGCGTCTTTGCGCCCAAGACCCTTCGGGCCTCCATGGGCGCAGCGGTGCGCATCCCCGTCATCGAGGCGGGGAAGATGCCCGAGGCCATCGCCCTGCTGCGGGAAAAAGGCATCACCTGCCTTGCCGCCGCCCTCTACCAGTCCCAGCCCCTGAGTGCGGCGGCGTCCGGTTATCCGGACGGCGTCTGCGTCGTCATCGGCAGCGAGGGTCAGGGCCTCACCGATGAGACCATCGCCGCCTGCACCGGCACCGTCCGCATCCCCATGACCGACCGGGTCGAGAGCCTGAACGCCGGCATCGCGGGCAGCATCCTGCTCTGGCATTTCCGGGAGGAGAGCCTGTGAACGGCCTTGCCGGGCAGACCAGCTTTTACCCGCCGGAGCCTGCCCCGGACCCGCTGCTGTGCTGGCTGTGGCTGGCCCATGTGATGGGCCCGGCCAGCTCCCACGCAGGCCGGGTGCTGGACGCCTTCGGAGGGGCACAGGAAGCGTGGGAAGCGCGGGACACCGCAGAATTCCGGCAGGCAGCCGGGCCGGTGGCAGCCAAACGCGCCGGGCAGCTGGTGCCGGAGCAGTTCCGTGCACTGGCCCGCCGGTGCGCCGCGCTGCGGGTGTGCATCCTGCCCTTTGACGACCCGGATTACCCGCTGGCCTTTTCCCGCATTCCGGACATGCCGCTGGTGCTCTACTGCACCGGCGACCCCCGCTGGCTCAATGAGCCTGCCGCCGTGGGAATGGTGGGGACCCGGAAGCCCACCGAATACGGTCTGCGGGCCGCAGAGGACATCGGGCGGGGCCTCGCCCGGGCGGGGGCCATCATCGTGAGCGGTCTGGCCGACGGACTGGACAGCGCCGGACACCGGGCGGCGGTAGGGGAAAACTGCCCCACCATCGCGGTGATGGGCGTCCCCATCGACCGGACCTACCCCGCCGCCAACCGGGAACTCCGCCGGGCCATCGAGAGGCGGGGCTGCGTCATCAGCGAGTACCCGCCCGAAAGTGAGCCGGTGGGTGCCGTGGGATTTTTGCAGCGCAACCGCCTCATCGCGGCCCTCTCCGGGGCGCTGGTGGTGGTGGAGGCCAAGGAAAAGAGCGGCACCATGTCCACCGTGGGCCACGCAGAGCGGTACGGGAAACCGGTGTTCGCCGTGCCGGGCAGCATTTTTTCGCCCGCCTCGGCGGGGACGAATGCCCTTCTGCGGGACGGACGCGCAAAAGCGGTCTGTACAGCGGCGGATTTATTTGGTACACTGGGGCTGCAGACCGCAAGACCGGCCCCGGCACCCCGGGAGACGCCCCGGCCCCTGAGTGAAAATGAGCGGCTGGTGCTCTCCTGTCTCGGCGCAAAGGCGCAGGGCGTGGAGGAGCTGGGCGTCAAGAGCGGCCTGCCCACGGCGGCGCTGCTGGGCGTCCTGATGAAGCTCGAGCTTGCGGGCCGGGTGAGCTGCCTGCCGGGCAAACGGTATATTCTGCGCGGAGGAAGCGCAAGTTAAGAAGAATAAACCTCTCAGTCGCTGACGCGACAGCTCCCCTATCTAGGGGAGGCCTTGGCAGTCCGGCACACGGGTGTTTCCAGGGAAAATGGCGGGCTTCGCCTTTTCCCTGAGCACAGAGGCTGATGAGGATTTATATATAGGAGAAGAACGTAATGGCAAAACTCGTCATCGTGGAGTCGCCTGCCAAGGCGAAGACCATCGGCAAATATCTGGGCAAAGACTACGAAGTTACGGCCAGCATGGGCCACATCCGCGATCTGCCCGCCTCCCAGCTGGGCATCGACATCGAGCATGACTATGCGCCGCAATACATCAGCATCAAAGGCAAGGAAAAGCTCATCAAAGAGCTGAAGAGCAAGGCCAAACACTCCGACGGTGTGCTGCTGGCGACCGACCCGGACCGTGAAGGCGAAGCCATCAGCTGGCATCTGGCCAACATCCTGGGCCTCGACCCCCACGAGCCCAACCGCGTGACCTTCGATGAGATCACCAAGAAGGGCGTGAAGGAGGGTATGGCCCACCCCCGCGCCATCAACGAAGACCTCTTCAACGCCCAGCAGGCCCGCCGTGTGCTGGACCGTCTGGTGGGCTATAAGCTGAGCCCCTTCCTGTGGCGGAAAGTCCGGCGCGGTCTGTCGGCGGGCCGCGTCCAGAGCGTAGCCGTCCGCATCATCGACGACCGCGAGAAGGAGATCGAAGCCTTCAAGCCCGAGGAATACTGGAACGTGGACGCTACTCTGGGCGTGGGCCGGAAGAGCTTTACGGCCCGTCTGGCCTCCGACGACAAGGGAAAAAAGCTCCTGCCGCACTCTGAGGCCGAGGCCCGCGCCATCGAAAAGGGCCTCGAGGGGGCCGAGTACACCGTGGGCGAACTGAAAAAGGGCAAGCGCGCGAAGCAGCCCACCCCGGCCTTCATCACCAGTACCCTGCAGCAGGAGGCATCCCGCCGTCTGGGCTTTACGGCCACCCGCACCATGCGGGCTGCCCAGACCCTGTACGAAGGCGTGGACATCGCCGGCCACGGCACCATGGGCCTCATCACCTATATGCGTACCGACAGCCTCCGCATCTCCGACGAGGCGGTGGCAGCTGCCAGAGAGTACATCGCCGGGGCCTACGGCGAGAGCTATATCTGCCCCTACAAGCGCACCTGGAAGACCAAGAGCGCCACGGCAGCGCAGGACGCCCATGAGGCCATCCGTCCCTCTGTGCCGGGCCTGACCCCCGACGAGGTGGACAAGAGCATCAGCGGCGATACCGCCAAGCTCTACCGGATGATCTGGAGCCGCTTCATGGCCAGCCAGATGGCGGACTGCCAGCAGGACACCGTGTCCGTCACCGTCTATGCCGGCGGCTACCGCTTCAAGGCCAGCGGCTACACGGTCACCTTCGACGGTTTCACCGCCCTGTACGAAGAGGCCACCGACGAGAAGGAAAAGAAGGAGACCAGCCTTCCTCCCCTCGAGGAGGGTCAGGCGCTCAAGCTGCGGGAGCTGAAGAGCGAGCAGAAGTTCACCCAGCCCCCCGCCCGCTACACCGAAGCCACCCTCATCAAGGCGCTGGAAGAGAACGGCATCGGCCGCCCCTCCACCTACGCCCCTATCATCACCACCATCATCGACCGCGGCTATGTGGAGCGGGAGCAGAAGAAGCTCAAGCCCACCCTGCTGGGCCGGGCCGTGGACGGCCTGATGCTGGAGCAGTTCCCCCACATCGTGGACGTGGACTTCTCGGCAGAGATGGAGAAGAACCTCGATAAGGTCGAGAGCGGCAAGACGGACTGGCACAAGACCGTGGACGACTTCTACAAGGGCTTCGCCGCCAGCCTCGAGCAGGCCGAGAAGAACATGGAAGGCAAGAAGGTCAAGGTGCCGGACGAACCGTCCAGCGAGGTCTGCGACCTCTGCGGCCGTCCCATGGTCATCAAGGTGGGCAAGTACGGCAAGTTCCTGGCCTGCAGCGGCTTCCCCGAGTGCCGCGGCACCAAGCGCCTCGTGAAGGATACCGGCGGCATCTGCCCCAAGTGCGGCAAGGGCCGTATGCTGGAGCGCAAGAGCGCCAAGGGCCGCATCTACTACGGCTGTGAGCGCTACCCCGACTGCGACTTCATGACCTGGGATATGCCGGTGGCCGTCAAGTGCGAGAAGTGCGGCTCCACTCTGTTCCGCAAGGGCTCCAAGCTCTACTGCGCAAAAGAGGGCTGCGACTTTGAGATGCCGGTGCCGAAGAAAGACTAAATAAGGAGTAAACCTCTCAGTCTGCTTCGCAGACAGCTCCCCTACCGAGGGGAGCCCTTGGCAGGGCGGGAAAGTCTCCGCTGACTGCCTCGGGCTTGAAGTAAGATGAAAGGGATATTAAATGAGCAACTATAAAGTTACTGTTTTAGGTGCCGGTCTGGCAGGCTGCGAAGCCGCCCTCTGGCTGGCGGGCAAAGGCGTGCAGGTGGAGCTCTACGAGCAGAAGCCCACTCACTTCTCCCCGGCCCACAAGAGCGAGGGCTTCGCGGAGCTCATCTGCTCCAACAGCCTGAAAGCCGAGCGTCTGGACTCCGCCTCCGGCCTGCTGAAAGAGGAGATGCGCCGGATGGGCAGTCAGCTCCTGAACGCCGCCGAAGCGGCCCGCGTGGCCGCAGGCGGTGCGCTGGCTGTGGACCGCGACACCTTCAGCGCCGAAGTCACCCGGATGGTGGAGGCTGAGCCGAACATCACCGTTCACCGGGAGCGGGTGGAGCACATCGACGAGAGCACCCCCATCCTCGTGGCCACCGGCCCGTTGACAGACGGTGCGCTGGCGGACGAGATCGGCCGCCTGACCGGCGACGAGCGCCTCCATTTCTACGACGCCGTGGCCCCCATCGTGACGGCGGAGAGCCTCGACTATGAAAAGGTGTTTGCCGCCTCCCGTTACGACCGGGGCGAGGCCGACTATCTCAACTGCCCCTTCAACAAGGCCGAGTACGAGGCATTCCACGCCGCGCTGGCCTCGGCAGAGCGAGCCCCGCTCCATGAGTTCGACGCGGGCGCAGAGCAGGGCGCACAGCCCGACCCCGATGCCCACGGCAAGAAGGCTGATACCGTCACGGTCTACGAGGGCTGTATGCCCATCGAGATCATGGCTGCCCGGGGTGCCGACACCATGCGGTTCGGCCCCCTGCGCCCGGTGGGCCTCATCGACCCCCGCACCGGCCACCGCCCCTGGGCCAACGTCCAGCTCCGGGCCGAAAATAAGGAGCGGACCCTGTATAACATTGTGGGTTTCCAGACAAACCTGAAATGGGGCGAGCAGAAGCGGGTGTTCAGCATGATACCCGGCCTCGAGAACGCCGAGTTTGTCCGGTACGGCGTCATGCACCGCAACACCTTCCTTGACGCACCCCGGGTGCTGAGCGCAGGGCTCTGCCTCAAAGAGCACCCCAACGTCTTCTTTGCAGGCCAGATCACCGGCTTCGAGGGCTATATGGAGAGCGCGGCCTGCGGCCTGCTGGCGGCGCGGAACATTTACGCCCGTCTCGAGGGCAAAGAGCTGCCCGCACCGCCCATCGACACCATGTGCGGTGCGCTCATCCAGTATCTCACCACCGAGAACAAGCACTTCCAGCCCATGGGCGCGAACATGGGCATCCTGCCCCCGCTGCCGGAGGACCAGCGTCCCCGCGACAAGCGCCTGCGTTACATGGCCGTGGCCGAACGGGCCGTGGCCAGCTTCCAGCAGTGGCTGGATGAAAATTCTCTGTAAGATGGATAACCTCTCCGTCACGCCTGCGGCGTGCCACCTCCCCTAACGAGGGGAGGCTTTGG